>Ga0214166_1000050_pt1 | contig 61394 bp, 84 predicted proteins | sample TroBogepilimnion_27_FD_153005 | JGI IMG/M metagenome (GOLD analysis project Ga0214166, IMG submission 153005) | Freshwater microbial communities from Trout Bog Lake, WI - Practice 18AUG2009 epilimnion v3 | ecosystem: Environmental > Aquatic > Freshwater > Lake > Epilimnion/Euphotic zone ...
TCATCTACTGCTATTAATGCACATTGTTGTACTTTTTCAAATGGTACAAATCCATCTAAAAGAACATAATAACTATCTATTAAGTCCGTTGCTTTTTCTTTTGGTGTCATAGCTTTGTTATTTTAAGGTCACTACTTACGCTTGTATACCACTCAGTACCATACTTGGGTTTTTCAATCATCACATCATTGTTCTCTATAATGAAACAGATGGTGTTTAAGAACTCCCTGTTTAACACTGGTAGCTTACCATCTAAATCATAGTCTAATACCCCTAGGTATAGCTCAGCTATTTTTTCTCTATCTAATATCATTGGTTATGGTTTTTGTCATGTATTGTGTGCATATGATTAAATGAACTACTCCACTTTTTCTGTTTTTTATTAAATAAATTTAATATCCATTTCATAATCATTTCTCTACTATTTTATTGTCTATTGTTGGGTAGGTGCTGATGGTTTGCATCATGCCATTAAAGGTAGTATCAAAGGCTAAGGTCTCATCATACCACTTAGCTCTATCCTTACCATATATCTTTCCTGGGTTTATAAAGTACATATCAGTACCTGCCTTCCTACCTATAAACTTTTTATCCAATAAGTCCTCTATTCCCCTGTATATAGTTGGTCTGCCCGTTACATTAAACTCTGTCATCAGCTCAGGTACATTCAATCTAACCACATCCTTATTCAGCTCCTTGAATATATAGCTGAGTATTTTTACAGCCATTGAGTTTAAATTACGAAAGTCTTCGTAGGCATTTGGGTATATTCTAATATGATTCTCCATGTCCCTTCTCTTGAACTTAATCTCCCCAGAGTCCTTGTCTACCTCTCCCCACTTAGGGAAATAACCATGCTCTACCCTAAATGGATTATGCTCATAGGTTGCGTAATTAGTTATTCTCATATAACAAATATAACAATAATTGTTACAACTAACAAATATTATTACATATTATTTAAGCTTTCATTGTAATGTTTTTTATTACAATAGGCATAAAATCGTAACATTAATTGTTACACTCTTTTATAACAGTATTACGTTTGAGGGGTGTTACAGTATATATTACTATAGAGCTAGACGAAGCACGCGAGTCGTAGCGGGATTTATATCCTAATGCATATAATTTAGCTGATTATGTACTTTTTATATGCTTTTACGTATAGTGGTAAATTATAGGAGATATACTCGTAGTATGGGGACTCATATTCATATATATATAAGGGGGTAGGGGTGGAATCCCAAAAAACTAAACCGTGTACCCCTCGGATAAAATTTTTCATCGGTCACATGACCCGCGGCCGCATTCGCTCACCTGGTGAAAGGAAGCTAATACCTGGTAAATATATTTTTTTAATTTCCTGGTATGTTTGTTCCTGGGTTACTCCCTCCATTCATTCATCCAAAGTCTAAAACATTCTTACCACCTGGCAACAAATTATAAAGTAATTGAGGCCCAGGTTTACCACGTTGCAAAGTATCGGCGGGCCCCGTTTACCTTATAAGCTGTTTACCTTTTATTATTTTATCATTAATGAATAAATAATTTAAAAATACTGGTAAGGTTTACCTAGTTTTTGCATTAATGTATAAAGGATAAAAAAATAATATGGTTACATTTTAGCCAGTTTAACATATATGATAAAAGGCACCAGCCTATTAATAAATAAACAAAAACAAAAAAAACATGACACACACACAAAGCACCCAGGCATTAACAATTGCAACAGCCTACAAGTCTAAACAAATTAGAGCAGCATTAAGAAACCCAAAAAACTCAGGTAATTTTAACCAAATTTTATTGGAGGCCTTAAGTATTAAGAAAGAAAAAAGAAACGGAATTTTTGCCGCGTTATTTTGTTTCCTATTCTGTAATCTTTTAAACTTACCACTATTAAGTTTAATATTTGAGGGATACAATTTAGGCGCGGCAATTGGGGCCGCTGTTTTTTCTGGTGTTTTTCTTATGGTTTCCCTTGCATTATTGGAGGGAGAAAATTAACACATTTTAACAAAGCTTTAACAGACCCTTTGATTGCTGATATTATCAAAATAGTACTTTCACATTGTCAAACGGGGAAACCCAATAAATAAAACACATTAAATAAAATTAACATGCAAACAATTACTTTAGATTCAAAAAAATTAAGACTAGCTACAGCCTGGATGATTTACCAGGGTTTAAAAGTAACCCCAAAAAATTTAAAGAATGCTTCTATTTTATCAACTGAGCAGCTAGAAAAAATTTTAACAGACAGAGGAGTAAATATAAACTAATAACCAGGGCCACGTCAAACGGGCCCACAAATTAACACACATGAAAACACTTACAAGAAACTACCTACAGCGCACAGCCTTGAACATTTTCACATTCGGTTATGGAATGCCAAAAGACGCGCGCGACATGTTCGGGACATTGGGAGGTTCAGAATATTTTGAAACTAAAAAAGGGGACGTCTACCAGGTGACAAAAGATGACAGAAACAAATTCATTTTAATATATAAAATAAAATAACATGCTACAAGCTATTAACAAAAAACATCAAACAAAAGTAAATAGAGCCGTTTATTGGATTACAAAATACAGCCACTTAAATAATTTGAGGGACATTGCCGATGGGAACGGGGAAGAAAAAGAATATAAAAAATATGATAGACTTTGCGCGCGCTCCTTTGATAAGTATCTAGATTATTTATATGAGCTACCAAAGCGCGAACAAAAACAAATAGAAAAAAACTTTTAAAAAATTAAATTAAATACCATGACACACATTAAAAAAAAATATTTCTTTTTTTATACCACGGAATTTATTTCTGAGGCAGCGAGGCAACATAAAGAAACTAGCTTTATTTTAGCTGAGAAAGATTGCATATACCCAGAGCGCACAAAGGAATTTAAAATTCTTAAAGACTGGGGAGACCGCGACATAATCCAGACATACGGATACTCAACTACCAAAAATAATATTGACAATTTAAAAAACTAAAATTAAAAAACATGAGCACACAAACAAACCTTTTAAAATTTCAGCGCGGGAATGCAAAGCTCGGCCGCGACATTTTCACATTTTCATTACCAGCGGGCCATTCGTGCCCGTTTGCAAATGATTGCCTAAGCAAGGCGGATAAATTAACGGGTAAATTAACAGACGGCCCAGAAACAAAATTTAGATGTTTTGCAGCCAGCGCGGAGGCCGTATACCCAGCCGTTAGGGCGGCAAGATGGCACAATTTTGACATGTTAAAAAAACTAAGCACAGACAGGGCGGCCGCGTTAATCCTAGAAAGTTTACCAGCGCGCGCGGGGATTGTTCGTATACATGTTTCTGGTGATTTCTTTAATGAGTCGTACTTTATGGCCTGGGTGAAAGTTGCAGCCGCTAGGCCTGAGGTGACCTTTTACGCGTACACAAAATCATTAATGTACTGGGTTAATCATATTAAGGAAGTACCTAGTAACTTTATTTTGAACGCCAGCGAGGGCGGTAAATTGGACGCTCAAATATCTGAGCACGGCCTCAAATTTGCAAAAGTGGTATACAGCCCAGAGGAAGCCGCGGCCCTGGGTCTAGAAATTGACCACACAGATGAAGCAGCCTATAAGACTTCCCAAAGCTTCGCTCTATTAATCCATGGCCAGCAGCCCAAAGGAAGCAAAGCCAGCCAGGCAATAAAGGAATTGAAAAAAAGAGACATTAAATTTTCTTACTCAAATTAATATCATGTATAAATTTATAAAATCTAAATGTCAAAACTTTTGCACAGATACGGCCGTTAAAATATTCGTAGGTGACAAAATCTTATTAAGTGATGGCCGCGCATATTCTGAATATTCACCTACTTACCAGGAAACAAAAGAGGCCCAAAAACTTTTGGACATGCTCGCAGCCAGGGAGCCCGCGCACTGGGACACGCATACCAGCATCAACTATTAAAATGTTGGGCCTTCGGGCCCAATTTTTTAAAATTTTACTATCATAGTTTACTATCATCATCGGCAAAAACAGTACGGTCACGCCAAATTTTTTATAAATTTTAACAACTCTTTAACACTTTTTTAACAAATCAATTTATAAATTGCATTCAAATTTAAAACATGAGGACACAAATTAAACCCTTCACCTATGTTGAGCTAATTGGCCTAATAGCTGATTTAGAGGCTCAAAATAACCCTTCAGATAAGGACATCATAACCTTTTATAAAAGGCTAAAAGAAAAAACAGAAAAAGAAATATTAACAAAAATCTTAATTGAATTAGAACTTTTAAAATAAACAATATGACAATCAAATTAACACCGCAAGAGTCAGAAGAGTACTTTTACAATGCTTTATGCAATGGCCTAGGATACGTTGAATCTGGCTATAATTTAGAGCTTAGATACAACGAGGATGTTTTCCCAATCGTGGCAAATAAGCTCAAGGAAGACGGAAAACAATGCTGTTACGAGGATATTATCATGGAACTACTTCGCACGGGTCAACCAATTACCCTATACGATTATGAATGTGATGAAGACCATTTTATTAGAATTGAAGATGTACACGAAAGAGTACAGAATACACCTATTGAATACCTGATGGAAATGATAACAGAGAACGATGATGCTGATACAGCTGATGTCATCATCCAAACGGTTTTTTTAGGTGGGGTAATTTATGGTTAAACAATTAAATTAAACAATATGACAACGCTAAACATAAACGACAAGCAATACAAAATACACATCCAAAGGACAAGTAAGTACAAAATAGCCTCAGCTATTACGGACGATAAAAAGCCTTACAGAGCATTTAAAAAAACCTTCAGACTATATACAAAAGACAATCAAATTATAAAAGATATTGAGATTGCTTTAACAAATTTTAACAATCCATTAACAACAATGTAATAAGTTAGATAATACTTTTACATTCTAAAACAAACATTATGAAAAAAGAAACAAGAGCCTACTTATTAGAGATTGACAATGCTATTGTCAGAGAAAAATTATTATCTAAAAGCATTAGCGAGCTTACCGATGATGAGTTTATTGAATCAGCTGAACAATTCGGAGACGTTATGACCTTATCAAAACTTGCAGAAATGATTAACAATGACAACATCATCATGTCTGATTTCTACATTAGATTTATTGAGGTAGAGATATACGAGCTTCAATTGACCATTAGAGAATGGTTTGATACCTTACCTATTGATTTAAGATACAAAGCATTAAGAAATACCGATGAGTGGCGAATGAATCATAAGGCATCATCTTTTGAAGAGGCCTTAAAAGGTTCATTTGTTTGGAAGGATACAGAAGAGGGACATGAATTTTGGGAAGACATTTATGACAATCATCAAGAACAATTAGCTAACGACCTTTGGGAGCGTTCAGCTGAATAAAACAATACGACATGAAAAAAATATACTACCTAAACCATTGGATATTTCAAATCGGAAACGATTGGGTTGTATCCCTTGACGAATCATATCACAAGACATTAACAAGCGCAAAGGCTTGGATTGATTACCTAACTAAATAAACAACATGAAATATAGAATCGTTAAGCACTCTTGGAATGGCGCATACATAACTGATAACATGAACTACTACACCATAGAGGAGCGCAAATTTAGTATCATCAGCGCACTGAGAAGGGTATTCCTTGTAGATAATTCATGGGATGAATGGGTGCCAATAAAAGATAAAAAAGAGCCTATCCATTTTAATGCCTATATGGATGCTTACCATTGCTTTCTAAGATTAATATCGGGAGAGCCTGTTGGAGACTGGAAAGAAGAAATTATTAAATAAAAACAATACAATGACAAAAACAGAAATTGAATGGCCTATGATTGAGGTTAGAGCAACCTACAAGGTCACAGAAAACTGGGCTGAATACGAAGGCCACGGAAGACATTTAGTTGATGAGGGAGAAAGAGAGCTGACCAATTTAGAACTTTACATTGCAGGTGAAACCATAGATATTATGGACAAGCTTCCACAAATTATTAAACACATAAATCTATAACATGAAAAACAACATCCTACACGCCCTAGCTACTTTTATAGCTAGCAACTACGACCAATTAAAGAAAGACTACAATGAATTAAGTAAAGAGAAAAAGGCTTTAATGCCAATTTCCATATTCATAGTAGGAACATTTGATACCCTATTATCTAACCAACAAGAAGAAAATGATAAGCTATCTAAAGAAGCTGCTGACCAATCAGCATAACCATAAATGGGTGCTAGACAAATCATTTACGTCCAGTAATGCAAGGTATGGACACGAGTGCTATACCTGCAGCTGCGGCAAAATCAAGCACATTAAAAGGTCTTGGAATCGTAAACCAATAGTGGTAATAATAAATAAAACACAAGAAAAATGACTAAATATCAGCTGATGAATGAGGTAGAAAAAAGATTAATCATTACAGAAATTAATCATTCGTTATTATATGATAGCGAAGCCTACAAACAAATTATGTCAATCGTAAAGAAAAGCAATCCAGTTAAAACAATTAAACTATTCCCAAATGAAAATAAGACTAATTAAAGAAACAAATCACATCAAAGGAACAATATGGTATGTAATTGAAAAATACAATGGCACCTACTGGGAGAATATATATTCAACCATGGAAGGGCCAAATGCCTTGGCAAAATTTGATAAGCTAAAAGAACTTGATAATGAGGTAACTAAAGAAACATTACAAGAATTTGAAAAAAAGTTTGAAAAATAATTTGCGATATTCACAATTGTATATAACTTTACAAACCTAAAACACACAACATGATAAGAGATGTACAAGAAACAATCGTAGCTGATGCTAGGCAAAGTGTACGAAAACTATTAGAAGCCGCAATCATATTCCCAGACAACAAGGAAGAGATGATTGATATGGCCATGGAAACGATTGAATTAACTATTCTTAATTCTTTTTGGAAGCATGGTATAGGTGGTACCATAAGAACTGAGAAAGGAGAAAATTTATAAATCAAAAACAACATGAAAGCACTAATTAAAGAAAAACAAGAAAGAGTAAATCCACCTTATCCATGTATTAAGGACAATAAAGCAAGTAGAACTGGCGACTTACCATATGTCATAGTTCTTTTTAAAGGGCAAGGAGTTGGAACAATATTATATTCTAGTAATGAGAATTATGACTATAAATATAAGACAGGATTTTATTCAGAACTTCTTAATGAGTCTAATTTTGAATTATTTCAAGGACAAATAACTTTATCAAACTAAATTTATAAACTAAAAACACACACATGAGTATTATTAAAATTCAAGAGGAGTTACACGCTCCCAAAAATCAACGCAACAACTTTGGCAACTACAACTATCGTAGTGCTGAGGATATTATCGAGGCAGTAAAGCCTATTGCCCACAAGTACGGATACTATTTAAAAATCTCTGATGAGATTGTTGAGGTAGGTGGTCGTATCTATGTAAGAGCTATGGCTGTATTGGCTACAGAGGATGGCAAGAAAGAGTACATATCAATGGGATGGGCTAGAGAAGAAGAAACAAAGAAGGGAATGGATGCCTCGCAGATTACAGGTGCTGCTTCATCCTACGCTCGTAAGTATGCCTTGAATGGCTTATTGGCTATTGATGACACAAAGGATTCTGATGCCACTAATACCCATGATAAGGCAGATGCTCCAATACAAGCTCAAGTAGATAATGACCTGCCATGGTTAGAAGAGAAGTCTGAATCATTTGAGAAGGTTAAGAAGGCTATCCAAGATGGCAAGGCAACCTTAGCTGATGCAAGAAAGAAATTCAAAATCAGTAAGAAGGTATCCGAATTATTAATTAAATAAACTTATAGCCCTCACCATAATATTATTAATTATTAACAGGGGTATTAGCGATTATAAGGTGGGGGCATTTTAAAACAAACAACATGATTACATTACAAGATTTAAACGAAAGACCATTAAGCTATAGCTCATTAAAACAATTTGCTATTAGCCCTAAGCATTTCATTAACTACAGAAACAAACCAAAGGAAACAACAGCTGCATTAACCTACGGACAGGCATTACATTGTATGCTATTAGAGCCTAACGAATTTGACAATCAGTTTATTGTGTCTCCTAAGTTTGATTTAAGAACTACAATAGGCAAAGAGGGACACGCAAAGTTTCAAGAGCAATCAGTTGGCAAGACTGTGCTTGATGAGAAATTGCATACTGAGTTATTTAATTTAGTAGAGCATGTAAAAGCTAACCCTGAGTGGGAGGTATTAATCAATGGAGCTGATAAGGAGGTAGAAGAAAGAACAGAGATATACGGATTACCATTCGTAACTATCAAGGACATTGTAAAGGCTAATGGGGTAGTTGATGTTAAGTCAGTACAAAGTGGGCAGATAGATACCTTGATTAAGGACTTCTATAACTATCAGTATCATTTACAAAGTGCTATCTATACTCAGAATGGAGAATCATTTGCGTTCTACATAATAGAAAAAGGAGAGCCATACTACAATAGCTTGATTAATGTATCTGATGAGTTTATCAGCTATGGTAAGAAGGAGTTAGAGAGATTATGCTTAGCCTTTAACTATTGTTTAGAAAGACCTGAGTGCTTTGAAATGTCTTATGACTTCTGGTACAAATTTAATGGCATCAAACCTGTTATATCACTACCTTATTGGGTAAAAAATAATGACTAATGAAAACAGCAGTAGCTTGGGTATTTGAAAGATTAAAAGATACCTATAATAATGAGGGTAAAATAGATTTAAAAGATTTAGAGTTATACGAAACATTAGCAGTTAATAAAGAACGTATACAAATTATAGAATCTTGGCTTGATGGTAGACAAGATGGTTATCAACAAATTAATATTGAGTACGGTAAAGAATATTACAACGAAAAGTATAACAAAAACAAATAACTATATATTTGCATTATGGTTAATTATAGACAAATATGGATTAAAAAATATGGGAAAATACCCATTGATAATAATGGTAGAAGTTATGAAATTCACCATATTGATGGGAATAGGAAAAATAATTTAATTGAAAATTTAGTATGTATTAGTATTGATGAACATTATCAAATTCATTTAAAAAAAGGTCAAATACATGCTGCTAATTTAATTGCAAATAGAATGAATAAACCTTTGTTAATTGGCCACCATTGCACAGATGATGTAAAAAATAAAATAAGTAATTCAAAAAAGGGAAAACCAAAATCTGAAATACATAAGCAAAAAATGAGTGAGGCTAAGAAAGGAAAAATATTTACCAGTGAACACAAAAAAAATTTAAAAAAGACAAAGGAATTATTGACTTGTCCTATTTGTGGTAAAACGGGGGGTTCAAATGCTATTAAAAGATTTCATTTTGATAACTGTGGCAAACCATATATTTTTAAACGTAACAAATAATCTATGAAGATAAGAAAGCCAATAACCCTATGGGATAAAATTACCTACGCTATTGATGACCTAGAGTTTGATGAGCCAAAGGAATTAGAAACCGATGCTCAGATAGTTGATAGGCTGATAGAGTTAGCCCATCATTATAGATTAGAATGCAAGAACCTAGAGGCTCAATTAGATGATTTTAAATATTATAATAAGTAAATATGGGCGGAATATCTTTAATAATATTATTAATATTAGCAATTATTATGTCACTACAAAGTGATGAATATAGAAAATAAAAACAAATGAAAAAGCCAATACACAAATACAATGGAGGAGCAGGAGCTACCCTTTGCCATCATTGCAAGGTAATTATAACAACAGGATTAACTGAGGATATATATTGCAAGGATTGCGCAGACAACAAGGTAACCTACCTAAACAGATACAGAGACAAAATAATCTTTGAGCATATCGGAGATACTGTTACGATGACAGGTGGCAGTTGGTTTAGATTTAGTTATGATGATAATAACAACACCACAATGGTAGACCCATCAGGAGGCCCTTACATTTCACTTGGAGATAACCTAGCAGACTTTTGGCCTAGAGGTAAATACCAAGACCTAATCATTGAATCAATATCATTAGATAGCAGCAAGGACGCAGCAGTAGTAACATTTAAAATTAAACAAGATGAAAATAGAGTACACCCTGAAGGAAGTGAGGCCTAATATATTTGCTGTTATTGTACCTAATCAATACGATAGAGCTATGCTATTCTGTAGGGCACAAGAGTTCTATGAATCAGATAGTGATTTATTTAAGGAGCAAGACTTTAATATATGGGAATACATGAGATGGTATTCAGCTAAGAACAAGGGAGTATTTACATATACTAAAGACTGGGATGGATTTAATCTTCCATTCAAGGTGGCACTTAATTGTACATTAGGAGCGCAATGCGAATCACCATACGACATAGCAATGCAAGATATATTAGACCAAATACTTCTTACTGATAATCCCGCTGATGCATATATCATAGGAACTAAAGCAAACAAAGGTCAAACATTTAAGCATGAGATTTGCCATGCTTTATACTATACTAATAGCGAGTATAAATTATTAGCTGATGAGATAACTAAATCTATTGATTGGCAAGATTATTTAATATTTGAAGATAACTTATTAAGTCTTTGTTATAATGCATCTGTAATCAATGATGAGATACAAGCCTATATGATGACAAACTATAAGGCTAAATACTTCAGCAAAGGAGTTGACATAGATACACTAAATGAATTACATAACAAATACAAAGAACAATTAAATAGATTTTTGAAATGACAAGAGACGAGGTAATAAAAAACATAAACAAGGTGCAGAAGTTATCCAAGAGCGCAAAGGATGCTATCAATGAAATCAAGAAGCTAGCCATGGATGAGGTGTACCATTTAGATAAGCACACAAGGCAGACAATAAAAGACCTTAAGATGGAGTACAACTCTACCAAGACGCTTGTAACAAAGCAAAGAGTTAACCATGATAAAATAATAGAGGTTGTCAAACATCACTTTGGGGTAGACTTTACTAGAAAGACTAGAAAGTTCGAATACAAGGAGGCAAGGCAAGTAGCCTGTTATTTGTTCAGAAAATTTACAGGTCTGAGTCTAGGAGACATTGCCTCATATGTTGGATTAGGAGACCACACTACCGTTATTCATGCTATTAAAAAAGTAGAGGATAATATGTACATAGACTCTACATATAAGGATATAATAATTGAACTTGAAAATATTTTAAAGGCTACCATAAAGACAAAAAATGATAACAATATTCGAGAAGTTCTCTAGCATAGGGAAACCATACAAAACAAGTGTCGCCTCTGTATTTAATGCCATTAAAAATGGAAAGGTAAAGGAGCAGATAGAACTCATTAGAACAGAGACTGACCAAGAGGTAATCAGCAAACTAAAACTAGAGCTTCCTTCTGTACTTTATGCTGGCGTATTTGATATACCTATTAAAAAAACTAGGGCAGATGGTAGCATCTACGAATCTTATCGTAATGATAAATCATTGTCAATACATTCTAAGCTGATACCTTTTGATGTTGATGACCTTGATGACATACCAAAGTTTAAAGAGGACGCCAAGAGAGACCCATACATTTATGCCCTATGGACATCCCCATCAGGAACAGGGGTACACGGACTAATCAAGATAGCTGATGGCAATAAGCACGAGGAACATTACAACGCCTTACTTAAACGCTATCCTGTATTTGACCCAACGGCTCGTAACCCATCAAGGATTTTGTTTATGTCTTACGACCCTGACATCTACATAAATGATGATAGTAAAGTTTTCTTTGAGGTCATAGAGAATGTACGCAACGAAGGAATGCTGATGACTGGCGTTAGTACCGACTATTCTAAGCTGAATATAGCCTCAAAAATGATTCAAAAGGCTGAGATAGGGCAGAGACATCACTCGGTAATTAAAGCCTCTTATTTGGTCGGAGGTTGGATTTCTGGAGGCCTTGTAGAAGAAGGTATAGCTAAAAGAGTATTAGAATTTGAGGTGCTGAAGAAATTCGGCCCACAAGAGGCTGAGATAGAGTATCAGGCAGTAGAAGATGGCGTAAAAGCAGGTCAGTATATGCCTATTAATGAACTTGCTACCTACGAAAGAAAGGCTATAGAGGAGATGGGGCTGATAGATGAGGAGTTATCTTTCTTGGTTAAGAATGAGGTTGATGAGGAGTATATCAGAAGATATAGAGCAGGCCTTATACCAATGGGGCTACCTTTTGGATACGATGACATGGATAAGTATTTGCTTTTAAAAGAAGGAGAGTTTTATGCCTTGCTTTCTCACGCTCACACGGGTAAGACGGCATTAACATTTTGGCTGATATTCTTATCTTCCTTTAAGTATGATTGGGGTTGGGTTGTTTATACAGGGGAGAATAGAACTGCCTCAGTTAAGATGAGAATGGTAGAACATTACATTGGTAAAAAGATTAAGGATTGTTCTGAATCTGAATTTCAGGAAGCCTTAAAGTGGGTTAATGAAAGAATGTTCTTTATCAATAATGATACAATGTATTCCTACGATGACCTACTTAAATATACAGAGAAGGTATCTAAGTTTCACTCTATTAAGGGATTGTTTATTGACCCCATTAATGCTCTAAAGGTTAAAGGAAATAATAAGTACGACCACGACATGGAGATGTATACTGATATGCTTTTGTTTACCAAGAGAACTAATATTTCTATATTTGTAGCCCTTCATACTAGAAGCCAATCTCAAAGGGAAAGGGACAAGGATGGTAATCAGTTGATACCATTCCCTGCTGATGCAGATGGTGGCGCAATCCTCTACAACAAGGTTGACATATTCGCGACTATGAATAGAAATATTCAAGACCCTCAGACATGGATGATAACCGAAATCTATGTAAACAAAATGCGTAACAAAGATACAGGAGGTAACACAACACCAAGAGGTGACATGATTAGACTTGTAATGAAAAATGGCATAGAGTTTACTGATATCAATGGTTGGTTACCAATTAAAAGAAAAGGAGTTACTGATTTTATAAATTATACCCAGGCTACCTTGGATGATATTATTAATGATATTGATTCTACACCATTTTAAAAAATATAATCAAAAACATTATACTAACAAAGTAAATAGTTAGTTTTGCAGTATGGAGAAAAACAATTTTAGTATTGCACTTTATGACATGTCAATACTTGATGTAAAAGAAAGAAGAGAAAAAAGAATTGTATATGAATCCGTTAAAAAAGCCTCAGCTAAATTAGGAGTTAGTGAAAATGTTTTAAAAAGAGCCTCATCAAACAAAGATAGATTATACATAAAAGCCTTAAATGGAGAATACGCAATAAGACACATAAACACAAAAAGCAATGGACGAAATACTAAGCCTTGATTACTATTACAAAGATTTTTCAATCAAAGCACTAAACAAAACACTTACATTTAAAGAGGCTAGCGAGCTGCTAGGCATTTCCGAAAAAACATTGTATAGATGGAGAGTACAATACAACATTATTCAAGACCCTAAAACAAAAAAATATGGAGAATCTATTCAAAGAGCAAGAGTTGCAGAAAAAGTTTGATGACACTAAAGTCATGATGGAATCAGTTAAGAAAGCTGTAGCCATGAAGGTAGATTTAACAGAACCACAATCTGTTCTATTAAAATTAAATGCTATAGTAGATGTTCAATATCTTGCTGCTGAATGTAGAGCAAGATTCCAATATTTATTAGACAAGCATACTGTATCTAAGATACAAATAGTAGATAACTATCAAGGGAATGCTACTGAAAAGAAAGCTATACTGAACGCAGAGATTGCAGGGGTATCTTTCTATGATACTTGGTGCGAGTATTTGCTGAAGGAATGTCATTATCAAATTGACATTCTTAGAACAGCCTTATCTTATTCTAAACAAGAGCAAAGAAGTATGTAATATGAAGAAATGTACCAAATGTAAGGAAGAAAGAAAGTTAGAATATTTTAGCAGAAAAAAAAGCTGGAGTATCGGAAGAGTAAGCGTATGCAGATTCTGTCAATCAGATTATGAAAAAAAAAGAAGAGAACAAAAAAAATTAGATAACATCTATTCATTTTAAACAAACACAAAACAGCTATGGAAAAAGCACCAAAAATTTACTGCGGTAGTGGTAAAACAAAAGGAGAAGGTTGGTTACAAGTAAGTGTAAACCCTGAAATCCTAAGTCAACATGTACAAGAGTACAATGGTAAGAAGTATGTTAAATTAAACATTAACATTGGTAAGGAAGACAAGTTCGGTAAGGATGTTCAAATCACTATTGACACCTGGAAACCTACACCAAAGTCAAACACATCTACAGCAGTAGCAAATGATGACTTGCCATTTTAAGGCCGTAAATTACTAACCACGGATTCGGTGTAGCTCAAATTGGTAGAGCCCTTAATTTTAAGGAGTGTGTTCGTTCAAGTCGAACCACCGAAACAAAATAATATTATGAAACACTCAGGTTCATTTTCACACGACCTCAAATTTGGGGAAGAGTCAGAGGACTGGGTAAAATCTTTGTTCTCGGGCTCTTTCAAAGTGGAAGTAAAATCCGATAGAAGGGCCCTTGTAACAGGGAACATTTACATTGAGGTTTATTCAAGAAGTAAACCATCAGGAATAAGCACGACAGATGCTGACTATTGGGTATACAAAATAGAAGGTATAGATACTGCAATAGTAATACCTACATCAAGATTAAAAGAATTAGTTAAGACACATTACAAAGGATTATTTAAACACGGAGGAGACCACGATAGCTCTAGAGGAGTATTAATACCAATAAAAGAATTATTCAAATAAACATGGGAGCAAATTTAGTATCAGCAATACATCATTTAAGGATGTCAGAAGAACACTTTGAAGATTTTATAAGACAAAATCCAGAGTCAAGAGGAGAAAGATTATTCAAAACCTACATAGCAAAATTAAGATGGGTTATGAATGATATTCAAACCTATCCATATTTTAATCAAGATACAAGAGATTGTATTAAGGCTGAAATAGAAAGCGATATATTTGCTGTGCCGGCTATCAATGAGAAAGTATCCTTATTAAATCCTGAGCAAAGAGAAATGATTGAGGAAACAATAGATGCAATGCTTGCAGGAGAGGATGTTAAAATTGTTGATACCAAAGAGATATAATTGATTATCTTTGCGTTATGCCAACTGTAGAGATATACGGAATACAATGCACAATGCCAGAGATGCCTTTTCTAAAAGAAATTGATGGCAGCAATATATCAGAAAAAAAACAAAAGTTTAGAAGAACTGATATACCAGATTCATTCTATGATTTAGAAATAGATGAGGATGGCAATGCTCAATACAATGAAGAGCAAATAACCTTTATCAAAAAAGAATTTGAAAGATGTAGAGATGGATATTGGTTTATGAATAACGGATTTCCTACCTATATTACAGGAGACCATTACTTTTATTTAAACTATTGGACATTGGAGTCTGGCGTTGAGCCTGAGTTCAGGGATGCTGATAGAAAATGGTTTCTATTTTACAATGAGGTTTCAAAAGACGATACTATTTTAGGAGTCATAAGGGTTAAGAAACGAAGAGAGGGGGCTACCTCACAATCATCATGTATACTTACTAAGGAGGCTTCTTTCACAGCCAATACTCGTTGTGGTATTATCTCTAAGACAGGAGGTGACGCCTCGGATTTATTCATGAACATGATTGTGTATGGATTCAAGTCTATACCTATATTCTTTCAGCCAAGAACTGATGGTAGTGATGACCCTAAGAAAAGATTAGTGCTTGTTAAACAGGCTAAAAAGAAAAAAGCTAATGTAGGTCTTTACAATAAAAGAGAAGGTCTTAATTCATTCATAGAATGGCGTAACACAGCCTTGAACTCATTTGACTCTGGTCGTTGGAGTAGATTGCTGATTGATGAGGCCTCTAAATTCCCAAAGGAAGTAGACATCGTAGAGTATTGGAATATCGCAAAGAAGACCCTAACAGAGGGAGCTAACAAGGTAGGATTTGCCTTGATGGTTTCTACCGTTAACCCACCTAATAATGGTGGTCAAGAGTTTAAAAACTTGTGGGACCAATCTAATCAGTTCAAGCACGGAAGAAATACCCCTACTAAATTAGTTAGATACTTTGTGCCTGCCTCAGAAGGATTAGCAGGGTTTATAGATATCTATGGTATGTCAAGAAAGAAAGAGGCTGAGGAGTTTATCCTAGCTAACTACAGAAATAATGACCAAGATACTCGTGACTATCCATTAAACGAAGAGGAAGCCTTTAAATTTAATCAGGCTGATTGTCACTTCAATTTAGATAACATACTTGAGCAAGAGCAAAAGCTAAGAGACAATCCTGTGTTTTTGAGAAGAGGTAGATTCTATATGACAGGAGAGGATAAGGTTGAATGGGCTGATGACAGCGGTGGTAGTTGGCTGATATATAAGTTCCCTGAGAAGCCTAACAATTTTCAAATAAGAGGTAATGTAATGTACCCTGGCAATGCTACTGAGTATGGAATGGGTGTCGATACCTATCGTTCAGCTATGACCTCAGGAGAAGGCTCTAAAGGGTCAGCATGGATAGGAGAAAAGATTGACCCAACCAAGGAAGGTAGTGGAGCTCCTATGGCTCATTACTATGGTAGACCAAAGCTAAAGAAATTGTTTTGGAAGGAGATGTTGATGGCATGTATGTACTACGGAGTGCCTGCAACAATAGAGTTGGATGCCGGAGATGACTACTACGAATATTTTAAATCAGAGAATGACTTTAAGCTGAATTGTTTACCAATGCTAGGCAAGAAACCTGATGCAGTTGTAGACCCTACAAGAAAGACTAAGGTTAATCATATGATTCGTGGGGTAGCCTCAGCTGATGCCTTCGCATTATCAAAGCAGTTAGAGTACGGAATAAATTACATAGAACACTATTGTCATCTTATAAACTATCCTGACCTATTAGATGAGCTTAAAAAATATGAGCATGACAATCGTACTAAATACGATAGAACAGTATCATTCTTGATTATGTTATTGACCTTAACAGGGCAGACAAAGGCTCAGGCAGAGACTAAAAAAAGAATGCCTCTTATAGAGACATATTCAGTAAATCATTTTAAAACTTTTTAGTACGTTCAAATTCGTACAATAACAAACCAACAGCATCCACAAAATCTTCATTGTATTTTAGCTGATGTCTATTTGCAGCATCAAGAATAAGATGCATTAGTTCGTGGTAGAAGGTCTTGTCTATTTCAGACTTTGGCAATTTTTTATTTCCTTCTTTGGATGTAAGAGTAATTAACTTTAAATCAAAATCAGCCTCTCCTAAATACCCCTCACCTTCACAATAATCATCATCAAACTCAACAGTAATCTTTTTACCATTGAGCTTGAATTCTGTTGGTATGTTTATTTTGTTAGGCACTCTTAAGTTCGATTAAATCTGGTCTCTCCTCATCATCAGGTAATGATTGCTTAGAACCTCCTCTAATCTTTCCCAACATTCTTCTGTAGGCATCCTCTAAGGCATGTAGCTCGTAAATCTTATTAACTAGGTATGATTCTTGTTCTGATAATGACATTTTATTAAACGATTTTGCAATTTTCAACTTGGCCATAAAATTTCTTTGAATGATAAATATACTAATAAAATTTGTCTTCTTTTCTATCTTGAACTAACGAAATACCTGCTCTAAATATGTAATAAATAAACAATATAAAAAGCCCTAATTGAAAGGCAGGTAGAAAGTCTACAAAATTAGTAGGGTGTATTAAGGAGTGCCAAACGAATTGCAAATACTCTTTCATATTAAAATATTTTTTCTTGAATTTGATATTCCTATTTTCCTTTTATGCTCTTCCGTAAGCTTTTTACCCTTATGGAATGCGCTTACTTTAGCCTTGTTTTCAGGGGTAGACTTAATCCTCTTCATTATCTCACTCATATTCTTCTTGTATTCAGCTGAGTATTTTACTCCGTACATTGGATTTTTATCTCCTTTTTTAGAGTTACTTTTATTCTTCCTAATCTCATCAGTAAATACAAGGTTGTTTATACCATCTCCCCCATCAGTCATATTAACCAATGTGCCAAGACCAAGGTCTATTCTTCCGTAAAATGAAATCAAATACTTCTCAATGCTACAAGCCTCTTCCCAAATAATATCTTTATGGGTAATCTCAACAGTATAATCTTTAGCTGAAATGATGTTACGCCAATACTTATTTCTTCCTAATTTAGAATAAGCCCTTTTATCTGTCTTGCCTATTCCAACATAGAAAACAGAATTGTTATCATTCCTTCTATGTAAATAAACTATTGCCATTAGTATATCTTATTGTTTATTATCCTCTTGTTTCTAACTTCAAAATTGCCATCTTTTTCTACCATGATGTGTGCAAATCCTAAGTTGTGCTTAGTCCCATGAGGGTCGTAATCAGGCGAAAGAGTACACAAACATCCAGAAGACCAACAAGCAATGTTTTCCTCTTTAATATTGCTCTCAGAATGCTCTGATGTGGTATGCACATGACCTATCAACATAGATGATTTAACCCTTGTAAACACGCCTCTAGCAGCATTAACAGGCGCCATAAATCCTCTTACAATAGTATGCCCATGTAATAGGTGTAGCTTGCCGGCCCTTACAACAATGTTTTGCTCATAGAAGTCTATATTGTATTTCTTTAAATCAAGTCTCTGTGGTAGTCTAAAGTATTCATCATTGAAAAGCATTGGAGCCTTCTTCATTAAATAACGTACATACCAGTTATCATGGTTGCCCTCAATCCAAACAATGTGTGCCTTAGGAAATATTGTTCTTAGATGACTTAGAAAGATTTGGCAATACTCAAACCACTCTACAACATCATCAGGGCTTGGCGGGGGAGCATCGTGATTAGTGAATGGAGTGTTATCTAAAATGTCTCCACCTAATACTATGCAGTTTATCTTCTCTTTCTTTCCGTATTCTATGGCTAATTTAATAGCCTCGTTATCTTGATTGGGAATATGTATATCGGACATCCAAAGTATATTGTTGGAGCTGACAGGTAGGTCTACAAACTTTCTAGAGGAACATTTTGATGGGGGCAAATCAGGAGTGTGTGGCACACTTACTCTTTTGCTACTATACTCTCCATTTGCTCCTGTGACTCTTCTTACGTAAGTTCTAGCCTCTTCTTGACTAGAGTAGATTGCCTCGTAATCGTTGAACAATTTTGCAGCGATAGAGGATTTAGATATTGAAGGAAACTTCAATACATAATCAGCTGCTAGCTGAATTTTTTGACTCATGTGTTATAGTTTTGTTATGGCCTCTTGGTATAATTCAATAAACTTCTTCTTGAATCCTACAGGCGGCAATTCGAAAACATTTCCCACAACACTCTCTGCATAATATGCTCTCACTAATCCCTCTACAGAGGTTATCTTTTCATTCAACAATGGGTTGGATATGCCACCGATAAATAAACCCTTATCAATAACCTCAGACTCAATAGAATCGATGTTATTATTATCTTCTAAATTTGAAATTGCATATACGGAATACTGAACCTCCTTAGCATATGGAGATTCTGCTATGTACTTTAGTGTGTCTTGCATCTGGCGTGATGTTATTTAGATAAAAATTTTATAGCTAGTTCTATTAAGAAAGCAAGTACACCTCCAACCGAAAGAACACCCAACCAAAACCATTTTACTTTCTTTAGTTGCTCATCGTGTTTTTCAACTATATCTGAAATCTCCTTAACATCAGCAACCAAGCCGTTGCTCTGAGTGAGTTTGTTCCCAATCAGAGCATCTATAACTTGTGTTAATTTTTTATCCATGGAGTCTAGCTTAGACTCAACGTCATTTAACTTATTCTCCATAGTTGATAATCTTGCGTCCATTAATGTTATCTCAGTTTGGATGTCCATTATTCAGCAGTTTGAACATCAACTTGAACTGTATTTTCAGCAACCGTAACATCAGCAGCATCTTCTGTAGCTACATTAGCGATTACATTTTCAGCTGACAAACTCTTGATTAAGTCGATTACGCTTACGCCATTTTTACATGGTACATCTTGGTGGAACCAAGCAGCGATTTGATTTAGATTTACATCTGTTAATTGGTACATATACTTTTATTTAAGATTCTTTAATATCCACCACTGGCGCTTCAGACTTTGGCTCTTCTTTTTTAACCTCTTCTTTCTTAGCCAATACCTTCTCTAATAAGATAGGAAAGTAGTCTTCTGTTTCAATGTTATATAACTCTCCTACATTAATAGCAGGAACGTCAATGTTCTTTTCAATAGACAATAACTCAAACAAATCTTTTTGGAATGCCTCCATCTTGTCCTCAGCTACAACATAGTTGCCACCTTCTTTCTCCTCTCCGTATTCCTTAATCAATTCGTTTCTTGATTCCTCAAACTCCTTTACATATTCAGCTACCTTTTTGTTAAGCTCATTGTTCAATGCATACTTAACTCGGATGCTTAATTTGCTTGATAAAATGCCTTTTGTTCTTTCTCCTGTTTGCTGATTGATAATTCTACCGTTCAATTCTTCAGATAGAACTAAAATCTCATTAAGTGATAATTTCATGGTTGTTAAAATTTAGTGCTAAGTTACACAATTATTCCGATTCGTTAATTATTTTTTCCATATCTTTTGGATGCTTGTCTCTAGCCTGCTCTATAATCCAATCTTGGGTGTCAAGAGTCATCTCTAAAACTTGAATCTCTCCTTTCAGAGAGTCAATAGTTATATCCTTAGCTTGGATAGATTCTATATTTTCTTTATATGACTCCAAGGTACTTATTTTATGTACGATGAAGCCATATAAAAGAAATATTATTACGTAAATTATAGTCTTTTTCATGTGCCTTTTTTGCAAAGGTATGAACAAAAGTAATTACGCAGCTAAAATTTTATGAAAATCTTGAAAATGTTTTAAACGGTCAGGTAAACCAATCGTTCCACCATTAACACGCTTAGTGATTTTTGTAACCACCTCTTCAGTTGGTCCACCATCTGCGATAGCACTTAGTCCGTTTTTATTCCAGAACCAAGCAGCTGATGCTAATGGATATTTTGTTCCAACTAACTCAGGGTGAGCTACACAATCTTCTCCTATTGCTTTTGTAAATGAAGCATAGTTTTCTTTTCCTGTTAATTGGATAAAGCCTCTTCCATGATATTTATAACCATCACCAGACGCTTCATCACCATTTCCCATACGGTTGCCATAAACTTTATTTGCTATTTTTTCGGGTTGTCTTGCATAAGCTGCAGCTTCCTCAGGAGTAGGGAAATACTTATGAAAAATCTTTTGTAATCCATCAGCTGAGTAGTTTAAATTCTCATTGATGATTTTAAAGTCTCCACTTTCGTGAGCTGCTTGTGCTAAGAAGTGTGCCATTCTTAATGGACTATCAATACCAAACTTAGATGAAACCTCATCTAATTGTCCAAGAACTGAATCTGGTATGTGTCCTTTTAATCCTGCTGTATTCATTATTCAGTTGGTTTTTCGTCCTTAGAAATATTTTTGTTACCGAAGATAGCCTCAGCACCTGCAATACCTAAACAACCAAATGTTGTGTACAACAAGCCATTGAATACTACTGGCTCAACAACGAATACCTTGCCCATAGCACCTGTAACTACATCCGTTAAACCATAAATTACCATTGTAATGAAGGCTGTTACACCTACTACTACCTTTGCGTTAATGTCGCTTTTATCAGCGAACATTTTTAATAAGAATTGTTTCATTTTTTTTTATTTTAATTTCCAATAAAGTGACGTACCGATTACAGGAGTTAGGTTTGTGGTAACCCCTACTGAAAGACTATATATTTTATCAGTCTTTGTTTGTAACATTAAACCACCACCAATGCTATGTACAAAGTTTGGCTTATCTAATGACATATTCAATCCATAATAGATGTGACTCTTAGGTAGGTCTTTTACTATTAAGGTTTCCTTGATTGTTCTTTGCTTCACACTAGCCGTATACTTTCTAGACTCAATCTTATTTTTGCTGATGGTATCTTGCACATATACAGAACCTAAGCTATCAGGTAATTGTAGGGTGTCCTTGTATACATTTTTTGCAAAGTATTCCTTGATGATTTGTAAGGTGTCTACGTTCATAGGGATAGGAACATAGATTGTGCTGTCGTGATAGATGTCCTCGCCTTTCTTTGTAACTACCTTAGTCTTTACAATGTCAACGGTGTCTATAGTATGCTTGATAACCTCGTAAGGTTTACCATCAATGTACTTGATTTCAGGAGAGAATGGATTGTGCTTTCCGAATACGCCAAAATATATTGCTACCAATGCAGCTAATCCAGCTGCTATCTTTATGATATTTTTCATACCCAAATTTACAAATTAAATTTTGAACCAACTAATATCCCAACCGAGTTGGTAGGGGGTGGCATATACTTGATATTAGCGATGATTCTGAACCTTTTAGATAAGGCTATATCAAAGCTATTACCCACTATAAAGCTCAGTTTACTATTGTTTACCAAGGCATCTGTTCCTGTTATATATGAGGTGGGGGAGTTCATTATAAACAACTCAGGGGTAAAGCTGATTCTACGACTATAGGGAATGGCTTTCATTCCAAATAAAACTACAGAAGACATCAGCAAGGTTTGCGACTGAACTTTAGTTGCAATTAAGGCTAGGTTGTAACCATAAACATAGGGAGCTTTCATAGCCACATAGGAGTAGGCTCCCATATAAATAAGATTTCCTCCACTATAAACTGTTGAGACAGAATAACTGTTTGCGCCTAAAAGTTCTCCATTAGAGAACTCGGCAACTGAATACCTAGCTGATAAGGCTACCATGTTAAGGCCTATGATTGCTGTTGCCCCATATGACATCTCTCCTGTTAATGATGACTGAGAAAGACCTAAATTTGCTGAAGGAGTAAAATTTCCCCTAATTTGCTGAACAGCACTAAGGTCAGAAGAAAATATTATTGGAGTCATGGCGCTGCCAGACTTCTTGCTTTCTTTTTTCTCCTCCTTTTTCTCCTCTTTCTTTTCTTCCTTCTTGTCTTCAGATTTGCTCTCAGACTTGCTTTCGGACTTGGATTCGGATTTTGTATCAGAAGAAGACTCACTCTTACTACCCTCACTTTGTGACGAGGATGATGAAGAATTGCCATCACTTTGTGACGGGCTACTTGCAGGTGGGGGTGCTGCTGCAGGAGGAGGGGGCGGTGGTGGAGGCGGAGGAATGGCTGCTGATATGCTACTAGAAACCACAGAGTTTGTTATTGCTGCCACAGGGCATGGAGCTGAATATTGAGCATAGACCTGATTAACCCAAGCCATAAATGTCCCACTAGAAACATCAGCAGGGGTAAAGTATTTAGCCTTACCCATGAATACGATTGTACTACCTTGTAGGGGGATTATGAATACTGTAACCTTCTTGGTGCAAGGGTCAACAAATGTGTTCACTAAAGTTTGTGCGTTCACGGAATCGTGAACAAGCAAAAAAAGTGTACATAATAATGTACAGATTATTTTATTTCGTAAAGACATTTTTCTTAATCATTCTTGATAGGATTCTTGCACATGCAATATCTAATGCTTTTTTTGTGGCAGTTCCTATGGTTGATTGATTAAACTTAACCTCACTTAAATTGGCATCATTAAGTAGACTTGCTTCTCTTGTTGTCTTAGCCTCTCCTAATCCTGAGGCTGCTATAATCTCTCCTGTCTCTGCATCAGTAAATCTTACCTGTAGACCTAATCTTGTTACAACAGTTTCTTTAACACCATCCTTCACCTTAATCTCCTCATCCTCGCTGACAGAGAAATCATAACACTCTATCTCTACGAAGTAATGGGCTAATCTAATCTTTCCTCTTCCGTCCAACTTATCTTGAGAAATTCCTGCTTGGCTTGCTTGGAATTGCTTGACCATTCTGTTTTTGATTTCTGTCTTATCTTCTGTGAAAGTAAACCTATTGAGGTTCTCAAGGTACTCAAGGGTAATGTTAGCAACTCCAAGTCCAACTTTCTTTTCCTTAAGCTCTGGGAATTGTTCATAGATTTCATCTGATATACCACATTTTAATATTTGAATAGGAATAGTTGGTCCACTATAATCCATGTATTGACTGATGTCAATCTTGGTCTCAAAGCTAGCAGAATATTTTTCTGTAGATGTTTTTGCTATCTGACCAAATGAAAATAGTGATATTAATAAACTACCACTTAGGAGCTTCGTCTTTAAATTCATCGCCTTCTTTTTTCTTTGGTTTTGGTTTTGATTCAGCTGGTTTGTCTGCACTCTTTTCTTTTATTACGACAGTCTTCGTAGATTGAGCAGGTTGTTGCTGAGTAGGCACGCTGATATTGATTTGTGGTTGAGCAGCCTTATCTTCTTTCTTTCCGCTAAACATAGAAATTACCGCAGCACCACCGGCAGTTACAATAGTACCAATAGTACCGATTACTGTTTTACTTAAACCCTTAGCGGTTCCGTCATTGTGCTTTTCGTTTTTCTCCATTTGCTCTTCTGGAGTCTTTTCTGTTTTCTTTGCCATATTATTTCTTTATTAGTATTGGTGTCTTTGAGGTGTTGCCGTTCATATCCATTAAGATTAAATCATAGCTACCATCAGGAAGATTGCTTAGGTTATCTGTCTTGATTAGTTGCTGATTAGGAGATGAGATGCCATAAGACTTGTAGGTCTTGTTTGACATATCAGTTATCAATAGACTATACTTTTGATTAGGCTCAACATTAAAGGTCATGTTAATCACACCTGTGGTAGGATTAGGAGACACATTGAATGAGCCTGTAGATAGTGGCATTGATGGGGCGATAGGTGCATCATAGGTTTTTCTGCAAGAGATTATAAAAATGACACAGCAAGCGATTATAATTTTTCTCATTATTTAAAGTTATTTATTCCAAGTATTCTAATTGATTGAGAGTTTAGGTTTACGCCTAATTGATTTCCTTTGTTGTCTGAGGCATCCATGTTATCAGTAACTGTTACCAAGGTGCTGATGTTTGCTCCACCATTGATTGCCTTTAATCTAACGATGTATGGCGTTCCTGAAACAGGGTTTGATAAGGTCTTGTCTATGCCACCAAACTTTAACTTACCACCATCTATCTTAAAGAAGTTTAACCAAGAGGCATCTGTATTAGCTGATACAGTGTCTACCATAAGCTTAGTCTCATCAAACAATAATTCAAATTGCAAACCACAGACCTTAGAGTCTGTGCTGATATTGAATGGGATAGAGATGTAGTCATTTTGTGCTACCACATTAGATAGATTAACATTTACAGGACTCTTAGTTTGAATAGGAGTATTTACGAATGAGAATGATTTAATGTTATTGCCTGCATCTACCACCTGAGAACTATGAGAACGATTCACATCCCCTGCTATTAAATAGTTTAATACTAATGGCTGACTTACCTGACCTGTTTTAAAGTAAACATAATCAGTATAGCTCTTTGCATTCCAATTAGTAGTAGACAAGGCGTTGAACTCTGTTCTAGGCATTAGGTATAAAGATGGAGTAAGACTATCTACACCTGCCACATGACTTAGTAATAAGTAAGGGTCAGCACCATCTAATTTTTTATTGTAGTTGATGTCAGCAGCAAGATAACCTGCTCCTGTCATGATGTTTGAGTTGTTAAATGTTCCGTCTAAATTTTGGCTACCAAACTCCCCCAATACTGCAGCAGCATCAGAAATTGTAATAGCTGATTGTGCTTTTGTTTTTAGGCTATCTATAGCCACCTGAACCTTGTAGGTTGTATTAGCACTCAACTCTGAGGCTAAAGAAAAGTTACCATTAATATCAGGGTATACTGTTGCCTTTAATGCGCTAGTTGCTGAGTCAGAGAATAATAGTTTTGGCTGAACAGAATTTACCACATATAAACTTCCTTTGACAAGTTCGTTTTGTCCTGCACCAAGTTGTACCCATGTAGACCTTGGGTCTGGCATATTCGTAGCAAGATTAGCACCTGTTCTATCCCATGTTGTAGCAAAGTTCATATACAAAGAATCGTAGGCAGAACCTGCTGCTACGTTGTTAACCTTTAAGTTAACTTTTAGGAAGTCACCATCTAACAGGTTAGCAGCTGAACTAACAGTAACGTATATTCGCTGTATAGCGTTAGGACCATTCGCGTTGTAAGAGTAGTTGCAATAGTTGTAGTTTTGTGTTCCATTTCTTGTGAAGTTCTGTGCGTTTCTTAGATAGGTATATCCTGGGTAGAAGTAGTTTGTAAAACTTGTTGTGCCACCTTGAGGAAGGGCTGAGTTACCTGCTGACACATCTATTATACTAAATAACTTATAGTTGTATTGGAAGTCAAAGTAAATCGTACGAGTGGTAGAGCCGTTGCCTCGGTAGTTTACTATCATCTGTACGGTGTCTCCTTTTGAAATAAGATTGCCGTGTATGTTTTGAGTTATACTTGCGTTTTGGAAGTATAAGTCAGGAACCTGCGCTGTTACATTTATATATAAAAAAGTAATAAAACACAATAATAATAATTTCATTTTAATCTAATAACTTGTTACACAATGCGTTACATGCTTTCTTTATCGCTGTGCTTAAGTTGGTCTGATTAAAAGTACCCTTTTCGCTTATTACAAGTGTTGATGTAGAGACCTCTGTTGCTGATTCTTCTACTATTTGTTCCTTGGACTTCTTTCCGTCATTAACAATATAGCCTTTCATTCTTATTACAACAGCATTATCATCCTTGTGGAATACGGACATATTGCTTTTTGTAAGCAATACATCCATATAAATAAGCTCCACAAATATCTGTTTTTTTGATGAAGGCGACAAATCAAGGCCTTTGTCCTGAGCTACCTCCTCTAATATATTCTTTACCCCAAATTCAATCTTTCTATTGCCGGCAAGATTACCTACCTTAATAAAGTTCTTGACATCCATTATGGCAATATTCTGTCCTGATACTTGGTGGCAAGTAAATAATAAAAGAATCAGTAAGTATTTCATTAGCAATCAATTACATGCTCTGCTCCAAATAAACCTACTAACTTTGTTTTTAAATGGCTGTAGCCAAATGCAAAGATTGTTCCAGATTCTACTGAAGACATGTCAGGAACAGTTGCTGTGTAAGTTTCTGTTGAGTCTTGGTTTTGCCATTCTGTAACTGCAGGAGTAACAATAGTTACACCATCCTCAGCCATAACAGCAGGAGTAACAACCACCTCTACACGTCTTGTTGCAGTTCTTGTAGCCTCAACCTCTTTAGTTAAAGCAACCCATAAATTATCTCCAATTTGCTGATTACGAGCAACACCAACCTGCATAGGAGGATTAGCAGCTGTTGAAGAAGGTACATCAGATTGAGATTGGAATAATTCAATTCTGAAATTTGCACTACCATACTTTGATAATTGGTAGTCTGCAATACGCACATAAGCTTCTGATGTGATGCCTTTATCTGTGCCGATTTGTGTTGTAATTTTTAACGCCATTTTTTTATTTATTTAATAAGTTATTTAATTGTAAAGTTAAGAAATCTATTTGAGCTTGTTGTTCTTTTATTGCCTCTACTAATAATGCTGATACACCGTTATAGTTCATTGCATAACCTTTCTCTTCATCATATCTAACAAGTTCTGGAACAATAGGCTCTACCTCTTGAGCAATAAATCCTAATTCAGTTCCTTGATGCTTAGTTCCATCTCCCTTGTCTATGTATTCATAAGAAACACCTCTTAATGCTTTTACCTTATCTAATGAGTTTGATAAAGATGCAATGTCTTTTTTCATACGAGCATCTGAAGCATTATATAATCCAACGGTATATAAACCATAAATTAGATACAATGTGTAACCAGATACAGGGCTAGAACTTCCGATTGCATAAGAGGCAGTAGATGTGCTGTAGTAGAATGCCCATTTACCAATACTTTGTCCATAAATTCCAAAGTTGCCTCCATTCGCCATGAATGAAGAAATATTTCCAGTATTATCATATATAGAATATCCATTCCAACTGTTATTACCATATGTACATACGTTACCGTATGATGCTCCTTGTCTAGCAGGAGCGCACAATCCATATCCATAATCATTAAAATATAATCCTGTAGAGCCATATACTCTAAACCAACCACCATTAACATACCAATCAGAAGCAGTACCGCTTGTTGATACTGTTAGGTTATTAAAAGTAACATAATCAGATGTTCTAACATACTGATTCATGTTTGAAGGATATGCGTCTGAGATTGTATCTAATGCCCTTGCCCAAGATTGATAACTACCTCCTGCATAACTTCTAAACCAAAAATGGTTATCATAAAAAGACATACCATGCTGATGTCCGTAAACGTTAGTAGGATTCTCATGTCTTACATTCACATAACTAAACCATGTTCCTACTGGATTTCCTGAACCTGCGTAGTCATTATAAAATCCACTAACCGCTGTGGTATTTGGAGCATTGCTAACTGTTAAATTTGTTGCATCTAACCAAGCTGCTGGTTTACTAGATACGTTACTCCATGCAATAGAACCACTAAAACTAGATGCAGATACACTCCCAGAAAAAACAGCATTCCCACTATTTGATATATTAAAAAAAGACGTAGCATTTCTTCCTATAGAAAATTTATCAGTACCAACGCCAGAAGTACCAGGTCCAATATCCCAATAATATGTTGCAGCAGGGTCACTAGCCATTCTAATAGTAGCACCTGTCATAGAACCAGAGAATCCATTATATCCTGGTTGAGTATATGAAATATGTGGATTAATGTGCATCACCCATCTATCTGCATTACTTCCATATAGTGTAGGATATGAACTTCCAGCCCAAGAAGCACCAATCTGTCCTAAATTTGCAGGATATGAACCTGAGTTATTAAATGTAATAGTTGAGTTAGCAACAACAGTATTACCATTAAATGAACCAGGAATAGTTAAATCTCCATTAGGTTTAAATTTCCAATATAAAGTACCTAATCCATCTCCTCTATTACTTATAACAACATCACCATTAATATTAGTTGTTGGTCTCATAAATCCAAATGCAGGATAGTTATAATATCCTTGTCCTGATACTACACTATAACAACTAATTAATGGATAAAATGTATCATCATTTTGAGTTACACTTATTGAGTTAGCCACAAATGGCATACCACCAATATTTTTTGTTGTTGATGGATACCCTGTAGGTACGATACCAACTAATTGACCTGTCAAATAACCACCACCAAGGGGTAAATAATTACTTAATCCAATCATTGACGCAACTGCTGCTGAAGAATAACTTCTTATATAAGTATCAGTACCATTAAAACCAGCTACATAACTAAGACCAGATGTATTGTTTTCTGTACCACCAACTGTAGTATTAAAATATCTTGCAAATACATATCCAGAAGAATTTCTTTGTACTATTGTAGCTGCTGCATCTGCATTTTGAGATATATTAGATGCTGAGATTGTTCCTATTGCATATAAATTACCACTAACATCCCATCCTCCTACTGTTTGACCTGATGTTGTATTGTAAAAATGGAATCCTGTTGTACCTACCAACTGAGAAGATGTTCTTAATCCAGCATACCACTGAGCATTACTATTCTTAAAATTCCACATTGCCTCAAGATTACCATTAGAGTATATCTGAGGGTATTGATGATATCCTGTAGAATATATTTCTAGTGCACTACCTACAGCATTTGATGGAGTATTTATTGTTAAAGTTCCGCCTATAGTACCACCGCTCAATGGTAAAGCATATGATGAATAATTACCAGCATCTAAAATAGTGTTACCTGCATAACTAGGTCTAGCTCTAGGAAAATTTACTTGACCTGCATTTGTAGCGGTCATAAATAACTGAGGTCCTGTTGCGTATGAATCTGTAGTAGCAAAACCCATAGCTGTTCCGTAACTACTGTTATTAGATACATAAATACCAGCTTGAGGTATACCACCATCACCTTGCCATGTTATAGCACCCTGATTCCCATTATTATTTGCTGGACCAGCTCCATTATTTATATGAATATTACCATACACTGTTTTTGCTACGTTAAAACTACCGTTAGATAATCCTGTAGCAGTTACATATGTAGAATAAAAAATACCTGTCAATGTACCCCCTGCTAATGGCAAGTAAGAACTAAGAGCTGAAGATGTAATATATCCACTTGGGTTAGATGCTAGATAATATGTACTATTATCGTAACTGATTGTTGTACCTGAAATCTTAACAAAACCTGTTCCACTTAACGCAGCTTGTTTACCATTAAATGTATTCCAATCAGTGCTTGAAAGGTATCCATTTGTCGAGGTACTAGCCTGTGTTATTGATATTGCACCTGTTGAGGTGTTATAGGTTATTGGTGCTGAACCTGACAATGAAGTCAAGCTAATGTAAGCACTTGGATTCGTACTATTATATGGAGTAAATCCTAAGGCAGTTGTAACATCACTTGAAGAAAGTGTAACCGCACCTGTCCTTGTATTGAAAGAAGTGACACCTGTTGATGGGATAGCCTGTGTAGATAATGTACCTGTTGAATCAGCAACAACCATTCTTGTTCCTGTACCAGATAAACTTCCAACTAAAACTCCACCGCCTGAATAGTTCAATCTAATTAATGTACTTCCCACTACAGATGCTCCATAGTAACCTTGGAAGTCTACATACGATGTTCCTGACGTACCACCTACTGACCAAACACCAAAGGCGTTATTACCCCCTGCTGATGGGTCAGCATTAATAACTGTTATACTTGCAGTTCTTCCTGTATTTTTAACAAGAAGACCTCCGTTAATATCTAATGAATATGTTGTAGAAACGTAAGGGCTTGATGTGTTAATTCCTATACCATTTCCGTTATCGTAAATAATACTACTACCTATTGTTCCGCTTGCAGTAAACTTAGCTAAATAGTTTGTTGTACCACTTCCTCCAATTTTAGAATTGAAGGTAGTCCAATCAGCGGAACTCAATGCCCCTCTGTTAGATGAAGAGGCAGTAGGAATATTAAAGGTATGTGTTGAGGTAGAACTTGAAATGTTAAAGTCACTACCACTTGTTCCTGTAGCAAAGTTTTGTACCTGTGCAGTCAAACCATTCAAGGCAGTAATACCTGTTGTGAATGTTGTGATTACCTCACTCAAGTTATTATTTTGGGTGTGCATGGTAATTGTTCTTCCTGCTGTCACAACATAAACTCTTACAGCTAATCTATCCGTTAAGGCTAGTGTAGTTGTAGGTACTGATAAGGCAGTTGTATATAGGTCAACTGCTGTTCCGTTGGTAATATATTCTGGGTTACCTGAACTTGTGGCAATCAAGGTAAACGAACCATTATATTTATATAACTCTACATAGAAGTAAGGACTACCACCTGTAGAACTAGATTGCATGTAAATCTCAAAGTTCCAGTTACCTGCAGGTATTAATAACTGATTAGGACTTCCTGAATCAGTTAAGAAAGATGCTATATAACCATTGGAAGAAATATTAAAATCTGCGCTTGAGCCTGTATTAGCAGTGGTGCTCATTTGCTGATAACCTGTCACACCTGATGCTACACCACCATTAAAATAAAATGCCTGACTAGCACCACCACCGCCTGCTCCTGGGTTGTAAGTTGCTAATGTACCATCACCACGAATATATTGAGCAGTTGTACCTGCACCTGTAATTGAAATAGTACCTGAGCCTGTTACTGGTCCTGAAACATTGAATGCTGATGGCATTGAAATAGCCACAGAGGTAACCGTACCTACACTCCAACTTCTATTTGTGCTGATGTCGTAGGAGGTACCATTTATACTAAGAATAGTTCCACTAGAGGCAGCACTTATATCTGATAATAACTCAGAAGAAGTTCTGTAGGCTAATAGATTACTAGAGTTTAAAACTAAAAACTTATTGGTATTAACGCCTGCATCAGAGACAGTATTAAACTTACTGCCACCTGTGACATCAATACCATTCAATATTTTCTTAGACATTTATTATTTTTTAATGATAACACGGTACGCATTAGAAGCAGGAGCTACTGCAAATGAAACTGTTACGGTGTTTGTATCCGTAATAACCACATCTGTAATAACCTCTTCTAAGGTTGTGTTATCTTTAATCATTACAATCACATCCACTGTTCCTAGGTTATGAACAACAGCATAAGAGGTATTTGAACCATTACCAATGTTTGCTGCATATCCACCTGTTCTATTATTTAAAAGTGTTGTTAACTTTAATGGAGTAACTGCTGTAGTGTCGTCAGTACCTGTGTTAGTTTGTGTTTGAGTAGCAATCTTAACTAAACCTAAGGTAGTTTCTGTTGCTTGGTCTCTGTTAACCTCTAATTGAATCCAATCAGCAGCAGAGGTAGTAGATGCGTTATTAATTTTTGCAATAATAACATCCCCAACATTGAAAGCAACGCCACCTGTTGTACCTGCCACAGACACATACCAATAGTCTCCTTTCTTTGTTCCTGATACAGGAGTTGAGCCTACAGGGAATGTACCACTTGAGGCATCCCATGCACCCTCTAAATTTCCTAATGCACCAATCTGTGCATCAATGTAAGCCTTTGTAGCTGAAGAGGTTGCAAGGGTTGTTGAACTTGCACTTGCTAAGTCAGTAACAATGATTACCTCTGAAGGAGTAGCAGTAGCACCAGAGGTATTACCAATTACAGTCAAGTTTGATGCTTGTTGTAATTTAGCATAGGTAACCTGATTAGCACCAATTTTTATTGTTGTAACTGCACCATCATTTAATTTAGCAGTTGTAATTCCTAAGTCTTTTACTCTTACCGTGTCAGCATTAATCTCAATAGTAGCATTATCCACGTTAACATCTAAGGTTACAGAACCTGAGGTTCCACCACCTGTTAAACCATTACCTGCAACTACCGCCTGAATGTCTCCTGAGATGTCAATCCAAGAAGTACCATTCCAGAAATATATTGTTGTTGAGGTTGTATCATAATACACCTGACCTGCAACAGGGCTGCTAGGAGCTGATGACAAGTTTTGAATCGCTACGTTAAGTATCTGATTCTTCGTGAGGTCTAGGTTGGTAAGAAATTTCTTTGACATTATTTTTAATTTAAGTAAGCCATACCGCTAAATGCAGCGCTAAATGTTATTGTTATTTGATTGATTGAATTATAATGAACCTCGCCTATTACCTCATCATTCGCACTATCCACTATATTTACTGAGGCAAATTTACCTAAATTATGATTAATAACCCAAACGCTTGCAGGCGTGGTTTGAGTAAACACATAAGCTAAATCTTGAGCTGCAGGAATCTTACCTGTAGAGTCTAAGGTAGCGACACCATTTGCTGCTCCATAAGGCACAGTTGTAACAGGTCCGTTTGTTGCCAAAAGAACACCGCTATCCGTCCTTAATTTTAATTCGTGCTCAACGTATATTTGGCTCATAATTTCTAGTTAAACAAGGTAACAATAACAACACCTGCTCCTAATGAGTTAGCGAATGTTATTTGACCTGTATTTGTGTTCCATAAAACCTCGTCAGTAGCTGGACTACCACTTGTTATAATTTTGTTTACCGTAGCACCACCTCTTGAAATATATGCTAAAGACTTACCTGCCATATCAGCATAGGTAATTGATGTCTCTCCACCTGTAGCTGTATAAGATTTATTTGTAAGGGTAATAGCATAAACAACATTTGTAATTACAGAGGCAGTTGGCTGACCTGTAATAATTCCATTTGTGCTTCCTGAAACAACAACTGCATTTTGAATCCAATGACCTATATAACCATACAAGAAGTTAATCAATCTGTCATAGGTAGGATTACCTGCATACCCAGGAACATATGCCTGAATAGCTGTATTCAAACTATTGTAATAAGGTTGATAATACCTTAACACATCAGTCATAATATAAATCAACTCTAACCTATCCGTTTCATCTACCCAATTATAATACTTCTCTATCTCATACTCATCAGCTCCTAGGAACAATGAAATATCAGAGTATTGAAGTATGGAGGTTATTTGGTCGTTACTATGCATTAGAATCTAATACTTGATTGTGAGATAATAGTAGCCGCTCTTGATAGGGCTGCCTGAGAAGAGAATTGGTCTCCATAACTTCCCGCATTCACTGCCGTAACCTTTTCTCTTTGTAACTGAACTAAACTATCCTTAAACACAGGGTCAGATAATCTTATAGGATTACTTGCCAAAATCTGCGCAGCATTATAAATAGCCTGATTAGTAAAACCAACCATGGTAACCACATTAGTAGAGCTATATACCGAACCTGTAACAGGACTTGTCTTATTTAAACTCAACTGAATACTTAAGGCTAAGTCGGCAGTAAAACCTGTGATAGTAATAGTATCAGCACCACCAATAGGGAAGTCTACATAACCTGAGGTGTTGCCGGCAGGGAAAACCAATGGCGTACCATCTACATAATAAATATATAATCTTCTCCAATTAAAACCACTTTTAGGCTCACTAGAAGCGGTATAGTTAGAAGTATCTGTAATCGTTAAGGATGTTCCATTAGCTGATTGCTGTACAGTATATGAAGCTACAAAAGTACCCATAGAAATATTTTACACAAATATACTAAAATAATCGGTTAGGTACATATCAGGTTTTATATCCAAGGAAAAGTATTCACTGGATTTTCAACTACTTTATTTACAACTTGTAGTATCATAGCCTTTCAATGCGCCCCATATCCTAAGGGTATATCAGTTTAATACTTAGTTTCCTTGTCGGCAGTCGTCAACCTGTAAGACGTTGCTACCACTTTTACTGATATATATGTCTCCACTTATTTAAAAGGTCGGCTATTCAGCTCCCGAAAATATAAGTGTTAAGCACCAAAGACAGCAAACTTTCATTTAGAAGGCAGTTGTGCCTTAATAGGGAAAAACGTGTTAAAACCTAACCGATTATGGGAAATAAAAAACCCACCAAATGAGAGTTGATGGGTTGATTAAAACACTTCCATTGGAAGCAGAACAATAATACTGAGACTATTGCGGGGATTATTCAACCCGATAACGTACTCTCATTACCTTATCGGATTTGCAATACAAAATTAGTAATTATTTTTAAATTATCAAAACTTGTTTTTACTTATTTTATTTTTTTTATTGTCTTCTTCTAAGGCTGTATTAACTACTCTTTCAGCTAAATTTTGCATAGGGATGGCATATCCATTAAGCATTAACACAAACTGTAAGGTAGAAATACTTGTTTTTAAGGCTAAATAAGTATCCTTTTCTTTATCTGGAACTTCATTAGGAGATTTAGTTAAAAGCTTACCAGCAGCTTCCATACCACCAGCAAGGTCAACTATACTAGAACTAACCTCAGACAAGGCAGCAACATTCTGTAATAACAAATGGTCTATTTCTTTTTGAGAAGTAACCTTACTTACAGCCGCTCCTCTCTTTGTTTCTAACTTAGGAATCTTATGATAAGTAATATTATTCATGATATTTTCAGACCAATCCATTATCTGAGCATTCTCCTTCGGAGTAAGCACCTTATCAGCCCAATTTGAATTAGCGGCATAGTAAGCTGATGTAGCTAATCCATCTGCCATTGCTCTACCTAATGAACCATATTGGCTAAAGGCAAGCTGACCCATGTTAGCTATTAATTCTTGAGCTGCTCCTTGTTTGTCAAACTTAGACATTAATTGGTCCTTATAGTAATCAGCTGAACTGTCATCCTTACCTACTGATTTAGCAATAGCTAATTGTTGTAAATAACTTGTTACGTTGTTTAAATATCCCATCATAGTGATACCAGCCATAATACCTAATGGCTTAGATAATTCGCTTACTGCTCCAACATCACCTTTAGCTGCTCTATCTTTAAAATCTTTCATACCTTTTATGAATGATTCATACTCTCTATTAGTATAACCTCCAACGAATCCAACAATTTTACCAATCGTACCAGAAGCTTCTATTTGTCCAAAAGGGACTGCTACAGTTCTTCTTCTTGCTCCAGTAGTAGTAGCACCTATGATTTCTTCTGTTTCTTGGTCAGCAATTGAACCAGCATCATTTAATGCTTTCTTAAATTTATTTCTATAAGAAGCATCGCTGATAAATTTATTACCATCGAAATTCTCTCCAGTAATTTCCTTGAATGAATCTCTAAACGTAGGCATCCAAATCATGTTATTAAAATGAGCCTCGGTAAATCCACTCAACCATTTTGCACCTTCTTGTAACCATCCATGTCCAGTAGTTACTTTACCAGTATCAATATCAAAGTTTGCATTAATATTCTCCTTGATTCTTATTGGACTTTTTGTAAACTCTTTAACTGCATCTGATATTTTATTTCCTTTAAATACCTCAGCATAACCCTGGAATCCAGTTTTACCTCTTATAGGATATGTTACAAATCCAACAGCCGCTTCCTTGAATGCTCTAATTGGGTCAAAGAATATTTTAACAGAAGTAGCTGATAATAGCTTATCTACAAACTTCTGTCCAGCATCAGACTTAACACCTTGTAATTGAGATTTTAATCTTTCACCAAGCTCTTGTTCTGTAGCTATTAAAACATCTTTATTTTCAGGTCTTAATAGCTCTAGGTTTGTATTAATAACTTTTCTTGCCTGACTAAGCATCTTTGTTAAATGATAATCCTCAAATGTATTCTTAGCAGCGGTATTCATTAGGTAACCAAAATCTGTCATAGGTAAATCAGACTTCATTACATCCTTTATAATACGTTCTTTACCAAATGGACTAGCTATTCTAAGAGGAGTCTTACCAACCTCAGATGCTGCTGTTGGAATTACCTTGTCCTTATAATACATTCTAGGCATATAAAAAGGAACCTTCTCAAGACTCTTACCTCTCAAGCTATTAGCATACTCTTGTTTATCTGTTACATTATTTTCAAATAAATTTGTAACAGCATCTAATGCAGCTCTTTGTTCTTTGGTTAAATATTTATCTCCTCCGTTTATAAAATCGTTATACACATCCTCTAAGTCAACCATTCCATCAGCACCTTTTGGTATTGATTCGTAAGCATCTTTCATTCTTGTTTCAGTATCCTTATATCCTAATAATTTCTTAAAGTTAGATACCTTATCTGGGATGCTTCTTGTTTTATCTTTATTATTTAATTTCAAGCCAAACTCATCTACAGTACCTACATCTTTAATGTTCTTATATCTCTCATCAAACTTTTTAGAATACTCTTGAAGATAATGTACAATCATACCCATTTTATGGGAGTCCTGGTTCTCTATTTTGTTTGCCTTGAATATATCAGCAACTGCCTTACCAAAATCCTTTGAATCTTTTGTGTAATCAGCAAGACCTTTATTGAAAGGAGATATAAGTTTTAACCAAAAATCATTACCTAATTTATTTGCTTTTATTCCTAACTTACTAGCCCAATATGTAATGTCTGTTTTAGCTAATTTTTTAGCTGCTGCAGATACTGTAGTTTCTTTTAAACCACTTAATTCATCAGCTATACCAGTTGAGTTTTTAGCCTCAAGAGATGTAACAACATCATGAAATTTAGCGACATCTATATAGCCATCATTAGCAACCCCCATAGCCTCATTTAATACATATAAATCTTCTATTGATAAAGATTTTAAATCCTCATCTGATAAACTATTTATTTGGTCAATAAGTTCTTTTTGCTCTGGCGTTACTTCGTAATCTGGTTCTATCTTGTTGCCTCTTATATCATTGATGAAATCATCTTTTATCTTAGATATTTGGTCCTTATATTTTTCTTCAAACTTAGATTGCTCAAAAGCAACACTACTTGCTATGTCATCATATTCCTCTTGAGTTATATCCTCATTTTCTAATAGCTGATTAAGTCTTCTTTTAAGCTTGTTTGTATCACCTATTATTTTTACATAATCCTCTATTGTTTCAACCTTGTTATTATGTATGTCATTTAATAAATCTAATGCTTGTTCTGATGTTTTTACATTATCAAAAACCTTATCCTCTTTTGATTCAGCTTTTATTCTTTCAATGTCAGCAGACATTTCAACCATTAATCTAGGATTAGGAACCTTACCAGTTAATAAGTCTAATGCTTGCTTATACTTAGTAAGCATATCTAATGGTAGGTCTTCTGGATTAATGCTTGTAAATGATTTTATTTGAGCACTTAATGGAGACTTATTTCCTTTAGCTGATTTTTGCATTTTTTTAATGTCAGACATCTCATTTGCATAATCAGCTCTTTCTACAACCTTATCTACATAGTCAGAAAATCTTTTGAATGCAGCCTCACTTGTCCCAACCTTAGCAGCCTTTCTAGCTATTGTTTGAGCTTGTATATTATCAATCTTCCCTTTATCTGTTAGTTCAGCAAGATATTCAGATACCCTAGCAGCAAATTCTTTTTGATAGCTTTTCTCTTCTGCTCTACCTTCTTTTCTGCCAGCCTTCTTACCTTCTATTTCTCCTGCTAATTTACCCTCAGCTTCTTTAAATCTTCCTTCGTATTCTAACTCTTTAATTCTATCCTTATATTCAGCCTCGCTAATTTTATTCTCCTCAAGTTGTTTTTTAAGCTTGCTGATTTCTTTAGCCATATCTCTTCCTTGAGACATTTGACCAGCAAGTAATCCTTCTTGAAAACCTCTTTTAATATTCTTTTTGAAATCGTTAAATACCTTTTTTAATCCTTTCTTAACTATGTTTTTTTCTTTTGGAAATAAAATATCAAAAGCCTGTTCTGGAGTAGGAATTAATCCTTTGCTTTCAGGTTTATTTGCATGTTCATCAAATGCAACAAAAGCCCATGTCTCAACGTCATTGTCGCTAAGATTAGGTTTCTTTTCTTTAATACCTTCTTTTAATTTTTCCCACTCTGGGCCAAAAGGACATAATTCTGCCATATTATTTTTTCTTTTTAGCAGCTGATATTGCTATAGCCACTATTTGTTTTTGACTTCTTGGTTTAGTTCCCTTGTGAGCTAACTCATGAATATTAGAGCTGATAGCTTTTTGAACAGACTCTTTACTTTTTCCTTTAGCAGATTTGAGTGGCATATTACTTTTTTTTAGATAATTTAATCATTGTGTTAAACGCCTCGATAGCCTCATCAGCACCTTCTGTTTTGATATTCAAATCATATCCTTCAATCAACTCAGCCATCTTCTCAATCTTTCTCTTACATTCCTCATGGCTCTTACCTACAGCAACTAAACTACCAATAGTAGAAGAGTCACCTAAACGTAATACATGGTATGTTCCGTCAATCTTAATTGGATTAATCAACTTAACCCACTGACGAATACTCTCTGGGAAGTAAACTGTTTGGTGATTACCACTATGCCATCCTGAGCTGATTAATATTTCCATTCCATAAGGGTTATCTGTTTCAGGGTCTACCAACTCTCCATTAGCTCCCTTCCAAATAATGTCCCCTAAATTCTTATATATCTCTTGATATAACGCATTTGGAGGCAATCCTAGACGCATACAAGGGTCAATAAAGTAATGTTTACCATCTTTGGTAGTTCTTACTTCTGTAGAGAAAAAACCATTGTGGTCATACTTCTTTAATAGTATTCCGAATTTCTCATTTACAGCCTTATTACCGACACTTAAATCTTTATCATCTATTAACTTACCTGCGTAAGAAACGTCCTTAATTTCGCATCCTGTGAACATCTTAGAAGGCAATACACCATCAATAGCATATGCATCTATACCTTCCTCAACCTCAGCAGGAATAGAATCAACCACCACAAACTCACAAATAGTTTTTAATGGCCCAAGTGTTGACTCAAGGTTATCCAATAAAGGCTCGGATAACTTGTAATTAATATGATGAAATGTTTCAAATGTCTTTCTATATTTAGAAATTTTAACATATTTATCTTTGTTCTTTTTAAGGTGCTCTCTTAATGCAGGAAGACCTACAACCTTAACTGTCGGTGCTACATCCATACCAAGTTTCTTCATCTCAACTGCAGTCTCGTATCTGTTCAATTCAAGACGCTCAGCCTTACCTGAACCAAAACAAGGAATACCTGAAGCCTCTAATAACTCTAATAAGTCACCATCGTAAATATCTGGGGTAAAGAAACAATCAATCTTATCCATTACCTCAAATAGATTCTCAATACGTTCAATGTTTTTACCATCAAATGTATTTAGTTTCTTCCCATTCTTCCATTCAGTTCCTATAACGGCTTCTGCCATACCAGGGTAGGCATCTTTCCATTCTGTATAATAATATACTTTCTTGAAGTAATCAGCTAGTTTTAAACAGAACTCAAAAAAAAGTCCATTGTCTACACACAATATTACCTTGTCTTTGGCGTTTCCTAAAGTTATTTTTTCCATGTGCTAAAGTTACTATTTTTTCTTTTTAAAGACCTTTGCAATATTTTTTACGAAGGAACTGTTCTTCAGTCTCTCCGATATCTTCATTCCGTTCTCCTGACTTGAGTCTTCGTTCAAGTTCTTCTCGGTTGTCATTTCTCCACTTTTCAAATCCTGAGAGTTGTTCATCTGGGACTTCTCCGAACCCAAACTCTTTGACAGGTTTTGATAATACATCTTTTGGAACTTCGGTGGGAGTTTCTCCAACTCCTTCTCCACTTCTTGAGGTGTCATAATCTTGTTTTGTTTTATTTAAGGCATCTACTCTTTGTTCAGGTGTTGCTTCCTGATGAAGTCTAGTCTCTTCTTCTGTAGGAGATGTTTTTAATTTGGATACTTTTTGTAAATCTTCTTCAGGTATTTCCTGTATTGTTTTATAATTAGTTCCTAATTCTTTATTAACTGAATTTATAGCATGGGTAACATTATCAAAACCCATGTCTTGAACTTTCTTATTAGCTGATTTACCTTCTTCTGTTTCACCATATTTACTTTTTTCACCTACCTCAATCATAGGCATTTCTTCACCTTCAGAAGGTCTTCTTACAGTAATACCATCTTTTGTAGTTTCCAATGGTTCTTCCTTGCCATTAATAATATCCTTAATTTGCTGATTTATACCATCTCTTCTATCCTCTAACATCTTTATATCATTTTCAGAATCTGTTTGGAATGCATCATCAATTGTTTTTTTAACCTCTTGTTTTAATTGAATTTCTTTTTCAATTTCTTTTCTATTCTTAATTAAAGGAATTATTTTAACTTGATTTTCAGCTGATACATGGTCTGGTATTGTCTTTTTGATTTCTGAATATAAATCTATATTGTTATAGATTATTTTTTTCTCATCAATACCCAATCCATTCTTGTCCATTAATTCAGTAAAATCATTTTTTATTTTTTGTAATTGCTCAGGTGTTTTAGCACTTGCAACTTCACCTAATATATGATTATTAGTATTTTCAAATAAATTAACTGTACTACCAAGAACTCCACTCATTGCTGCACCACTAAAGGATGAGTTTGCCAAATTCTTCCAAAAATGTTCTTTAATATCTTTAGGGTCAAATACATTTTCTTTTTGCATTAAATTAGTAGCTAATTTAGCTGCATCTTTTTCTACCCCCATTGCAGCTCCTGTTACACCCCCAACAACAATAGGCATACCATATCTCTTGGTTACATTTCCTAAACTAGAAACTGCTTTCTTAGTTTCACTTGTAACTAAATCTTCAAATGCTTTTGCAGTATAGGTCTCTCCTGATTGCTCAATTTTACTTATAACATCAAGTACTACTTTTCTTTTTATATTGTCAAGCATTTTAGGTGCTCCATGGAATATTTTGTCTACAGTAAACTTTTGCAACAATCCATTAATAGTACCATTAACTAATCCAAAAAATTCTCTTGAATTAGGGTCTGATTTTAAATTTGAATTTTTAACTGCCTCATCATATTCTTTTATACCATCACCATATCCTTGCAAGAAAAATGTAGCACCTCCAGTCAATTCTGCTTGAGCAATATCTGGAATCATTCTTGCTGCTAAAATACCAACCCCTTTTAATGTCTTCATTGAAAAAGGGTCTGATACATCTATTTCAGATTTTTCACTATCTGGTACCGTAAATTTAACCTTCCCAAAAACATCCTTTTCTAATTCTTGCCTCATTTTTCTAGCATCTTCCATTTGTTGCTTAGAGGTCTTATGTTCAATTGGCTGTGTACTTGGAGCACCAACACCAGCTGATGGTAACATTTTAGCTGATAATTCAGCCATAGCACCAGTAGTTGATTCAAAACTTTCCATTAATCCGTTCCATAATTGAGCACCAAAATAATAGTTGTTCAACATGTCTTTAGCCATAGAATCCTCAAATCTATTTTTAGATGTCTTAGGTTCTTGATTTACATCTGCTTGTTTAGTTTGAATTCCTTTTCTTATATCTTCATAGGTAGATAAAGGCCCTTTATCCTTAATAGCAGTAATACCTATGCCAGTAGATTTTGGTTCTGGTTTACCTTCAGGTTTAGGTTGTTCTGTTTGTTTTGGCGCAGAAAAAAATTGATTTATAAAATCAACCTTACCTTTTGTATATAATCCCTTTTCAGCTAAAACATCATGTAATTTGTTAACAGAATTGTCATTGCTAAATTGCTTACCAAAATCATCGTAAGATTTAGTATACAAATTCTTATCAACAAGAGTTTGCCAAAGTTTATATTTATTATCACTTGGTTGTTCAGGCATAACTTATGTATTATTGTATACCAACATTATCTAATAATCCACCTTCAGACATACCTAATTCTTTACCCATTTGAGATTTAGATTCAAACTTAGGATTAAGTATATTTTTCATTTTATTTCTACCTTCAGCAGTACCTACATCTAAATAAACATGTTTAGTCTGTTGTGTTGTAACACCTTTTTCATTAGTAGTTTTTGAAATATATGGAACAGAAACGATGTTGCCTTCATTTAAAGATTTTGCAGTTACAACGAAATCAGAATAATCATTTGCATTTTCCTGATTCATTTTTTTAACAACATCAGCAGTATTAACCTGACTACCTTTAAATCCTAATTCTTCAATTATTTTATTTGATGCCTTGTAAACACCTTTTTCATCTTTTGGTAAATTTGTAAACTTTCCTTTATCATCCATTTTAGCACCAGCAGGTAATTTCACAAAGTGTACATAATTACCTTCTGCTAATGCACCAGAGGTATTTATTTTATTTACAAATTCTGATTTAGTATTTTCTAATCCAGAACCTAATCTATCTACTAATCCTGATACATTACCTAATTTTTCTAATTGACCTTTCTTCCAAGTGAAAAATTCTTTTTGTTTACCTAATGCTCTATTAGCTGCTGCTATCTGAGCTTGTTCTTGAGATGCATAAGTTCCTTCTCCTATCTTAACTGATACTGCATCATAATCATTAACAAATTTTTTCATCGCCATAAACTTTGCAGCAGTAGTAGCAACTCCATTTTTTCTTAAGTCTTTATTGATATCAGTAATCCAATTGTCTGGAGTTAAATCTTCAGGTAAACCAATTCTTTTTTTATCTCCTTTAGATGATGCAATTTTATTAAACTTATTTATAACATCATTAAGTTCTCCATTTTGTTGTGCATCCTGTAAATACTTTTCAGCAAAATGCATTCCTTTTTTAATACCGCCTTGAGATGTTATAGCATCCTTAGCTGCATTAAAGTATTGTCCATATACTGGAACATTTTTAACATCTACTTGTCTTATACCAGAACCAAATTTTTCAGTAATAGGCATATTTACTGTCTTAGCTTTCTTTTCAAAACCTTCTAAGAATTTATCATAATTTGGAGTTTCACTTAAGTATGTATTAGGGTCATCCAATTTTTGTTTTTTAATTTCAGACAATGGCATATCCTTAACTTTTGTCCAAGCCTCTAATGCATCATCTTTATATAAATGAGGATTTTCTGCAATTTTTTGACCAAATGTTTTATGCTCATTTGCAAATTCACTAGACTCTTTTGCAAGACTCATAGCAGTTGAATATGCTTCATCTATTTTGCTTTGATATTGAGACCATTTTTCTGGGTCCTTTTCAATTAACCTAGGGTCTGAATCTCTCATCTTAGTTAAACTTCTCCATTCATTAGTAGCTTTCATTATATCATTCATATCACCATGTCTAGCTCCTTTTTGAGCCTCAGCCATTTTGCTTGATGTTTGAGCAAACTCTCTTGCATTTTGTTGTCTATATGCTTTTTCTTCAGCATACAATTTATTCATGCTATTTTGAAGATTCTTATAAACGCCACTAAAGTCCTGTGGACCATAAGCTTGGGCTATTGATTTTTCAGATATTCCTAACGGCATATTTTATTATTTTCTTGGTCTATATCCCAATAAAGCTCCAGAGTAAGGACTAAAACCAGATTCATCTTCAGATGAAGGTATTAAATCTTGATTTAACAAATTTTTACCTTGACTTAATGTTGTTGCAAAATCCTGTTGCATTAACCCCATATTAACAGGAGAACCTTTTTTCTTAAATAATCCAGATAATGGATTCTTTTCTCCCATCATTGCTCCCATACCTAATCCACCAGCAACAGCTCCTAACCCTTGAGAAATAGCTGAACGCTTAGCAGCAACATCTTGCAAAGCTATATTAGTTTTAAGAGATTGTTTTTCTTGTTCACTCTTAAATGCTTTTTCTTTTTCTCTTGCTTGCAATCCTGCAGCCTGAGTTAATGCACCTTGATTTTGTCTTTGAGCAGCCTCTTCTTGAGCACCTAATTGTAAAGCACCTTTTTGTCTTTGAGCCTGAACTGAACCAATCATACCAAGTGCAGCTTTTCTATCTTGAGCAGCATTCATAGCAGCCTGAGCACCTGCTTCTATACCTTGAACAGCAGATTGTCTTGCAGCTCCACCTAGTCCTTTTGTAGAACGCATTTTAGCACTTTCGTATACACCTGCTATTTCTTGAGATGGTCTATAAGTAGCCATAGCATCAACAGCAGCATTTGCTTTTCGTTTAGCCTTACCCATTCCAATTAATCCTGTAAGTGCTTGAGCAGCACCAACACCTGCCTCTAACATTCCTAGTCCTAATGCCATATCTATAAGTTTCTGTTTGACAATTGGTAACCCAAATATAATCCCGACAAATATACTAAATTAGTGGCACTATTAGAAAATTTTGTCTCTAACCAAGTACCCTTAAGGTAATCTCCATTGATAACACCACCTAAACTGTTATTGTCTCTTAACAATGCTCCATGATATAAACCTTCGTGAATTTCATAATCACCCTGAACAAGGTTGCTCATTTGACCAAGAGAGGTATTTACATTTCCAATGGTAGGAGATGTCCAATAATCAGTAGCATCAATAGTTAAATAATCAAATGTCTTTTTAAGTATGTTATCCTTATTGAATACAAAAGTTATGCTTGAGCTATATTGAGTGCCGTAAAAATTATTTTGGGTACTAGAATCGTGAATATATAATTGACCATTCTTGAAGCTTGCAAGCTTATTTTCAAAGTTTAAAATAGCCTCTGGATTAAAACTATAAAAGCTTGTATAGCAATTTTTAACTTCATTAAATGCCAAAGTATATCCAGTCAAGCCTGTTCCTGGTTGTAATATTGATATAAACTCACCATCTCTATCCTTTGAAAAATGAAAGACTCCTAAAACCTTAGCTGAACCTCCTGTAGAATAAGAATGAGAAGAAAGATAGTTTGGCAAATTATTACCTGAAAATGTTTGCATTTTATACAACTCACTAATAGGCGTTATACCATCCTGAGAAAGTCTTACAAAATAGCCCTTAACAGGGTCAGCAAAATAATCAGCGTATCCTGAGGTAGCCAAGCTAGTTGGTTGATTACCAATGCCAAAGTCACCTTCATAGTATCTAATTTGGTTTATTATTTTAGAAGAAGCAACCAAGTTATTAGTTCCATCTTGGTTTAAGGTCTCCACAGAAAATACAGGAGCTACCCCACACTTCTTATATTGGAATATTCTTAAATCTCTATTGTGAAGCTTCATTCTAACAATATCCCCAAACTTCTTATCATAAGTATCTGAGTCTAGATAATAGAATCTATTTGTTCCATTAATACTTGTTCCTTGCTGATATGCCTGAGAATATCTAACCAAGGTAGAATAATAAGCTTGCTTAGCATTAATATCTACAACCAATGGTCTTGAATTAGAATTAGTTTGTAGATTAAACACATCGCTAAATGATGGGTCATCTACAACTATATTAATATTATTTAATGGAGTTATTTCAATATTAAATGGAGCTACATGCAAAGCGTTTGAGGTATAGTCATTTGTAAATATTAAAGAAGCTCTACATCCTGCAGGAACCTTTACAATAGCATCTACATTAATATCAACATTGACATATGGATTGCTATTAGATTGTGGCTGAGGAATGACAACAGGATTTAATATTTTAGTAAGAGAGTAGTTTGTTGCACTACCATTACTTGCATAAACCTTTACATATATTGATAATGAACCTGTTTTACCTGCATTAATATCATTGTTAAATGCAGTAAATGAAAACTTAAATCTAACATTGTAATCAACGGCAGACAAATTACTATAGTTATAATAAGCATCAGCTGAACTAGGGAATTGGTTATAAACCAAACTAGATACAGTTTGATTGGTACTATGACCTATTATATAGTTTGTTGTTGTTACATCTTGAGATGAGTCACCAATCTTAGGTGTAGCATATTGCACCGCATATTGGTCGATACCCTGAGCTGTAATTAATTTTGGAGGAGTAACCAATACGTTTCTATTTCTATAAAACACATCACCATCGCTAAAGTATAATATAGCTGATTGAGATGATGTTTGATTTTGATAGTTACCACTATGGTAACCATTTACTACAGGATACTTTTGACCAAACTCAAAATATGTTTGTTCATTAGCTGATGTAGTTAATGCAGGATTATATATAAATATTTCGTAATTCTGATAATCAGGTGTTCCATCAAAAGCAATACCACTTCCAATATCTGATGTAGGATATGCTATTTTTAAATAAGAACCCTCCTTAACAACGCCAGTCATAACCGGATTTTCTTCTAAACTTATAATTGGATAATCAAAATTACTCGCAGAAACATCTTGACCAACAGCTCCTGTAGATGAATATCTTTTTATAAATTTAACTCTATCTCCCTGAGCAAATGTATATCCTATAACACCCTCGGTAGCCTTGATAGATAAGTTGTAATCATAAATGTTATCTATTCTTATGTATGCATACTTCTGATTTACAGATACATCCTTGTCTGAAAACGCCCCGCTAGATACCCAGTACAAAGCCTTGTCTCCGTAAGTCAAATTATTTGTTCTTACAATTTGATAATAAGCAGCCCAACTTGGAGGCGTATTTGTTATTGTTAATTGTCTGTAAGAATATAAAGCCTGATTTAATGGGTCAGGAAAAAGATTACTCTTATTTGTTCCTAACTTTAAGGCTGATATAGTGTTTACTCCATTTGTTTTTCCATTTGCATCATAGTAAACAATTCCATACTGATAAGCAGCATTTGAATATAAACTATATATTACCTCCCAATTATTATTAGTAAGACTAACAAAATTATATTGGCATTGAGTGGAGTTTAATAAAGCTCCTGTTTTAGTTATTGTTAAAAAGTTTCCACTAATTGAAGTAGAAAACCCTTTAGCTGATGCAGCACTAGCCAATCCTGAAAGCAATGCTGAGGTTGTATTGCTAGTTGCAGTATATGTAAAAGATAAATTTGTATTAGATGAATCAGTAGCATTAACATTAAATACTACTCCTCCTCCTGCGCTATCGTAAATAGATGCAAGAGTTCCTGCAGAGCTGCCAATAGTTCCATCAACAAATATTTTAATTGTATTACTTGCTATTTGTTCAGCACCAAATAATAAGCCATTTCTACATGTAAATAAAGAACCAGATGATGCGTTTTGAGCTATGGTAGCATTCAATGGGACATTTGCATATCCTTCAGTAATACCACCATAAATTAATGTTGAACCATTAAGTAGTTCTTGAGCATTTGCTTTTTGAGGCACATAATCAAACAACAATATTTGTTCAACCTTATCTACATAGGTATACACACTATTCTTGTAAAAATTATAGTTGTATACATCATTACTATTAATACTTAAATCAGACTTAACTAAAGACGTAATCAAGCTGTAATCACTTGTTGCACCATCCCTAGTCTCTCTAAATGCTATCTCAATTTTTTTAACATTCACATCTCCTGTAGGGAAATATAAAGCTATGTAGTTGCTTAAATATTTAGCATTAGTTATTGAGCCATCGTTATTAGGCATAAATGGCAAAGGAACTTCACTACCTGTACTCCATACGCTCTTTTCATTATCATCATATACATAACGATAAATAAACTGAAATAAGCCGTTGTTTAGATTGTTGGTATTAGTTGTAGTATCAGCTCCGTAAGCTGCCTTAATCGGACTGCTAGGTGGAATTTTAGCTACATCTAAATAACTTCTTTGAATTGAGGTATATGTGCCAGCTAAATATCTTTCTATGTTTATTTTTGTTGGTCTACCTATACTATCTATAAAGTATAAAATATTACCATCTGTATTGGTATCTCCGTATATAATATTTATAGATGTAATGGGACTTGTTGTAAATCCTAAAACATCACCTACAGTATTTGTTCCACTTTGTATTAAAGTTTGGAATGTACCTGCTTGGGTATTATAAATATATATTCCATGAGTTCCATTTGAATTATAGTTGAAATAAAATATTCTATTATTCAAAGAATCATAATGAGTGCCTATAGTTTGGTTGGTACCACTAGGCAAGGTATTAGACACAAGTCTAGTTCCAGGAAGGTTCTCTGCCTTCATGTTAACCCCATTACCCCTAAAGATAATATTCAATGCATCCTTATGATGATGAGCAGGAAGTATGTCGTTACTATCATCTGTATTTAAAATTCCACCAAATTGCTTTTGTTGAATCATAATTATCCTTTAACGCCATATGTGGCTGCTTCTCTAATATATTGTTCAGCTACCTGTAATCTAAATGGTTTCAATCTCTTACGAGCTAATTTCTTTTGAGCATAATATTCTCTTTCTCTCATAGTCTTTTCGCTGATGTTTACCAACTTTGTTGCTGGTAAAGACTGAATGTCTTTCCATCTTAAATAAGAGATAAGAGCCTCTTGACATCTAAAATCTATTGTGTAATCATCATCCATAATAGGACTAGATATGTATTCAAATACTATAGAAGAATAAGCAAATTGAGGGTCAAATATAACCACACCATTAGCTGAATCTAATCTACACTCTCCTGCTTGCACAAGACCAGAACCTACACCAAAGTAATGTTCATAATCCTCATCCCAATAACCAAACCAATAAGGATAGTTAGGTACAGTCATACCTGCACCAATCTGACTAGCAGTATCAGCAAGTCTTGTAGGAGTTGTATCTCTATATCTTGTTAAAGACTCATTCACCTTTAAGGTAGCTACCTCACCTGATTCATTAAATAAACCTACCCTAACATACTCTAAATAGTCATCAGGTATATTTGCTGTAAGGTTTGCATTAACAGGCAATACCGTAATCTTAGGAGTCCAAGATACATCCATACCAATTTCTTGAAGACCTCTAAAAGCCATAGCCCAAAGTCTTCTAAAATCTTTTGTAGTAAGTCTTGCTTCGTCAATATACATATTAACAGCATCAGACAACTTGATATTTCTTTCTAATTTGTTACTCATAATTTTTAGCTTTCAACGCCATCTGAAACATGGTCTTGTTTAATATTTTTACGAGCCATAATTCTTTGTGTAACTATATCAAACACCATACCTATTGCATCAGGAGGCACATTAATAGGAGCACTTAAATTATTAGTTACATGTGTAGCCATTCTCACACTAACCTTTGTACCTGCAGGCAATAATGATTTAACCCACATATATAATGTAGAACCTTCAATCCAATAATAAGCTGCCTTAGGAAGATGCGGCATGTCTCTAAAGTAATCTATTTCATTTCCTGAAACATAAAGAACTGGTCTGCTTTGACCTTTAAGTCCTGTAAAGAATACAGAATTAACCCCACTACTATTAGGAAGCCCTAATGGAGGGTGAGGAATAGAAGTATAATAGTATCCTGTATCAGCATCTCTTGTAAAAGATGTTATTTTAAAGGTAGTTAAATAACCATCAGGAACAGATAAAATTCCTTCAACAGCATAAGCATCATTAGCCTGTTTAGTGGCAACCTGTGCTACTGCATCATTAATATGTAATAATAATTCATTATCCGTTAATACTGCTGCATCATCTGGATAATCATTATAGTATTGACGCCTAATCCTGTCAATCATTTGTTGAGTAGTAACAATCATTATTCTCCAGTATTAATAACTCCTTGCCCAAATTGAGTTAGAGTTGGTTCTTTAAATGAAACTCCAATTATTTTAGCTGCTCTTGCAACAATTTCATCAATATCATTATTGTACCATAATGGGTCAACACTTCCTGTTGAATTATATACAGGTCTACCATTACCATCTGTTGTGTAATTCCAAACAACATCTGTAGGTACAGTTAAATATTTTAAGGTAATATTTGTTAAGGTATTTGGATATATTCTCCAGTTTGTATTTTGTTCTACAAAGAACGCATTTGCCTCATTAATTGGGTCAATAGAATCCTGAATACGCTCAGCATATCTATTTTCTTCAAGTCTATATATTCTATAAATATTATCGGTATACATACCAATAAGCTTATTAAAACCTGTTGGTTTTGTTCCTAATAAAGTTCCAGATGTCAATGTAAGGCCAGAACCAATAGTCAACACAGCTGATTGTTCAAATGGCATTAATCTAGAAACCACATTATCTGTCATAGATAAACCTACTCTTGGAACAGGTCTTCCATACTGATATTGTTCTACACGACCAACTAAAAAATCATAATAATTTCTTTGAGCCGTATTAAAAGCGTATTGAAAATCTGCAGGGCTTAAACTTCCTAGCTGATTCTTTCTAACAATAAATCTAAGTATGGAATATACTTGGTCGACAGTCATCGGAATATTTTACACAAATATAACAAAAAAGCCCCACAATAGAAATTGTAGGGCGTTACATCTAAAACTAAATCAACATGAGAACTATAATTGCATTCTTAATGTACTAACAAATCCTGAACCATCTTCTGTAGAGGCAAATTCTGTTAGAGCATCTATTTCTTTTTGGTTGGCTGGCAACTGAGTAATCATTTGCTTTGTAGCCACCCAATGAGCTTGATTTTTTACTAAACCTGTAGTAATGATACCTTTCTCTAATCCTTTTTCTACTAGGTATCTTAACTTCAATTTAGGGTTGTTTGCCATCAATAAAAACTTCTCTGGCTCAGCTAATGCTCTTGCCTTGTAGTCTTCTCTGATTGCGTCCATATCTCTTTCTTCTCCTGTGCTTGCATGTATAAAAGGGATGCCTAAGAACTTAGCGTGTGGTATCATATCATCCTCAGATGCTGAACGCGCTAAATCATAAGCTCTATCCTTTTTCTTTCCTAATTCTACTACATTATCATCATTGTTACCGTAATCTAATAACATGTAGGTATTACTAATCATCTTAAACTTGTTTGTGTTTTTGCTACATTGATTATTCAATGTCAAGAACTGAACAAGTGGTTTGTTCCAAGATGGAACTCTTAAGAATCCGTTATTAAACTGAATTACATTCGTTTGTTTGTTAATAACATTGTCTGCTAATGGGCCATGTACTTCTTGCTCATCAACAAAAATGCTCTTCATTCCGTCAATGTATCTGATTTCTCTTGGTTGGAAATCCGGCTCTTGCTCTGTACCGTAATTCCACAGAATAGTATCTGAGTTTGGAATTAAAAAGTTAGGAGGGAAAATGCTAGCCCCCTCGTGGTACTTTGGATGTTCCTTAATAAGTCTGAAGATGTACATCTCAGGCTCTTTCTTAGCTTTTTTCGCAGTTATCTTCTTGCTTGAAGTTACTGGCGAATCTAATGTTGGTACGCTTGCCAACTCAGTTGCTTTTGCCATAGTTTATTTTTTTACAAATTTAGGTAATAATACTACCTAAACAATAAAAATGCCAAACTTTTTTTAAACTATAATATCCCTTTTATGTCACAATTTTTTAAATATTTGTGCATTTTATGACACATTATGCAAGTTTTGTTACTTTTTTATATAAATATGTAACAAGTTGAATGATATTTAATTCATTATAACTCAATTTGTCTTTTATGAATGATAAGTCATACAAAAATATCCCTAACTATATTACAATATTTGATAAAATTAACCCTAACTATGTTACAAGTTGCATGAAAATTCAGAAAAATTCATGCAGATTATACACAAAAAAAGCCCCCCATTTCTGGAGGGCTCTATATTCAATCAGCTAAGATTAAACACCTTGGAAGATTGCATATTGGTTAGCAGCAAATGTTCTAACACCTGGGAAAGACAACATAGAAATGGTCTTTTGCGCAGTTGTAGTTTTGTTGCTTGGAGCCAACATACCAGTCTCAGTAGTCAAGACTCTTTGACCGTTAACCTCTTGGAACACGATTTGGAATGAAGGGAATTGCTTACCTGTCTTCGCATCGTTGTTAATCTTTTGAGGAATTAACACACCATAGTTTCTCTTCTCTGGAACTTGAGCACCTGGGTTGATTTGGTATACAGACTCAGGAGAGAATCCGTTGTTTAAGAAGAAGTGGAATGTGTAACCGTCAATAGAGAAGCTATTGAAACCGTAGCTTACTGAAGCCTCTTCGTTTCCACCTACTGAAGCGTAACGGATAGCGCCATTGTTATACTTACCGAATAACAAATCGTTAACCGCTTGTCTTTGATAGATGTCTTGTAACCAATGGTACTCACCAGCACCACCGTAGAAGTTCAAAGTACGAGTTAATGTATGGATATCAGCGATTGCTGGACCAGCAGAAGCTGTATACTGAATTGTAGAACCTGCAGCAGACACACGTGGTAAAACACCAGTTGTACCTACTGTACCGTTAGATAAGTTGTCGATAGCAACACCCTCTAACATCTTAAACCAAGCTTGGTTCATGTAACGTTTGTTCATGTCGTCCATAGCTAAGTAGTAATAGTAGTGTTGTCCGTTACCGAAGTCAACCTCGTTTTTCTCGATGTCAGCACGGTCAGTGATTGTGTAGTCATCACGGTGTTCAGTAGTTGTGTTAGTGATTTTATCCAATAATGGAGAAATACCATCTAATACAGTTGATTGCTCACCAATGTTAACCGCACCTCTTAATAACAAGAATTCACCTGCTAATAAGTTAGCTGAACCTGCAGATACGAAAGCAGCTGTAGATTGTACTGGAGTGATTGTTGCAGTATGAGCGTTAGCTGTACTCTTGTTGATTGCAGTAACCATACCCTCAATACCTGAAGTCATGATACGAACTACCTCACCTACACGGATTGGAGATTGAGTACCAGACGCATAATAAGAACCTGTACCTAAAGTTACTGTTACAGCAGCACCAGCAGCAGGAGCTGTAATTTGAGTGTTAACAGTTACTGATTGGTGTAAGCCTCTTTTTTCATAGTGGTAGAAAGTTCTGTTGTCAGATTTTGCTTCCATTACTGAGTTACCTAAAGCCATTTGTACGATTGCATAGTTTTCTGCACCGTAGATACGAACCAAGTTCTTTTCAAAAGAACGGTCGAAGATGTTCAAGTTATTCAACAGGGTTCTGTTGGTAGCTGAACTAGCAATACCCGCAGGTGTAGGGGTACTTGGGAAAGTGTTAGCCATTTTTTATTATAGTTTAAATTTGTCTTTGTTTATGCCCTAAAAATAATTGGTCAAAAAGATTTCTCTCTTCGTCCGCGGCACTAGGGCGATATGTACCGCTTTGTTCAACGTCTGTAGTGATGTTTTTTCTTTGCTTTAACATTTCAAGTCTTGTTTGATTTGCCGTTTGGCTAATCACAGATTGAATTATCTTGTCAAAGTTATCAGCAATATACAAGTCTTTTAAAAGCCTATCAGATTGGTACTTACCATCTTGGTAGTATCTCTCTGCATAATATTCCTGTAAGCTTTCTGCAGCATCTCGGTATCTTGAAGCTTCCTGCGCAGGGATTTCAAATTTACCATTAATACTTAAACTTGCCTTGTCGTCCTTCCAATTAAATTGCAAGGCTCCCAAACGATTCTCTACACCATTTAGACTCTCTAGAAACTTCTGCCTTTCTTCTTGGGCTTCTGCATCTACTTGAGTGTCAACCTGTTGTGTAGGTCTTTCGTACTGCGGAAATTTAATATCCTCAGACATTCTTTCAAAAAACTCTCTTGCCTCAGATACATCATTCTTGATTTTCTGAGACAATTTTTTTTGTTCTCTTTTGAGCTTGGATTCGTCAAACGCAAACTCATCAATAGAATATTTTTCTTCGTATTCAGCCTGTACATCATCGTTGTCAAACTCTGGGTTTTGAAACTTAATGTATGACTTTAATACGTCTTCATCAGGTTTGTCTTTAATCTCATCAGCTACCTTTTTATTATAAAGGATTTCTGCCACCTCATTAATCTTTCCTTCAGCTATAAGATTATATAATGCCTCTGAGGTTTCGTTTTCAAACTTTACTTGTTGAGCTGCTTGTTCCGCTAAGGCTTGTTGCAACTCTTCCCAAGATGAAAACTGACCATCAGTTCTTTGTTTTATAAAATCATCCTCGTCTAATACCTCATCATCATCATCTGTAGGTAAAGGTTGTTCCTCTATAATTTCCTCATTTTGTGATTGAGCATCCTCAATTTCTTTTAGTTGCTCAGCTGATAATGTTTTTGCAAACTCTTGCAAAGGGTCTAACTCCTCTACAGGTATTTGTGGTTCTACAGGAGTAATTGTATCATCTGCATTTACTGCTGTAGTTGTATCAACTGGGTTTAAACTTGGTTGTTGGTCTGTCAAAGAACTGGCGCTTTCTTTTTGCTCAGCAGCCCATTGCTGCATGAAGTCTGTGTTTTCCATATATTTTGTTTTTAGGATTTACTTGTCCGAAACTAACACAAATATAAGGATTTTTATATTACAAAATTTTTTATAAAAAAAGGGCACGGTAGAAACCGCACCCCCTTCAGCCATGAAAACACACACAAAGAAAGCTATGTTATTCAGAACCCTGTTCAGGCTCTTGAGATTGTTCTTGTTGTTGTGCCTCCTGTTGTTGTGCTTGTTGTTGAGCCATTGCTTCTTGCTGTTGCTTTTGCATCTTCTCTTGAACGGCTGTGCCCAAAATAGAATCAGCAAGTTGTTTTATTTCATCTGGTAATGGTTGTCCTGTTTTCAAAGATTCCATATACATAGTTGTTGCAAACTTAATCAACTCTAATTCTTTATCAGAATCTCCCTTGGTCTTATTAACTGCCATCTTACCTTGAGACTCAAGTTGAGTAAGCTGAGCGTCTTGTTGCATTTTTTGTTGAGAAGCCTGAGCCTGAATTTGAGCATTCATTTGGCTATTCTTTTGAGCAGCCTCCTCAGCTTCTTTCTTAGCTCTCTTCATGCTCTTAGCTAAATACAACTCAGCTAATTTAACATCCTCAATATTCTTAATCTTAAATACCTGCTCGTAAGTAATACCACCTGCCTGTAAAGCCTGCATCATTAAGTTATTTAACTCTGCTTTCTTTTGGTCATCAGGTAACATTTCAACCTTAACATCAAAGGTCATATCTAAAAGACTTAGGTCATAACCTTCCATCTCCTTATATTTGGTAGCCTTGAATACAACTGAATCCCACAACATCATAGAAACCTTTTCTGTTGTTTCTTCCATTAGGTTTGTAAAGGCATCATAGATATATTCTGTAGCTGAGTTAGAGCTTTGGATTTGTTGTTGCATTACCCCAAGACCAGTCTTAACAGGAACACTTGAACCATCTCTATATTCAGAGATACCCATCTCCTCTCTTAATCTATCTAGGTTAAAATTGTACTGACTAATCAAGGTATTCAACTGAGCTACGTTACCATTGTTAGGTAATTGCTGAATAGGAAATGCTTTTGGCTGACCATCATCTCCTGTTGAATCCCAAAACACTCTACCTGTTTGGTCGTATATCTTCATCAACTGAAGTGGCTCTACGCTATTACCAGTTCCCAAATCAACATCTCTAAATCCTGAAATATCTACAGAGAATCCATCTGGCTTCATCAAGGCAATCAATTGTTGCATCTTCATTCTGATAAGAAGCATTGCTCTGATTGGTCCCATAGCCTTCTCAATCATAGAAGGTACTAAGGCTCCTGTAGCGTTAGGACAAATAATAGAATAGCTGAACATAGCATCTACCCCATTATTATAAGGTCTAATAGTATTTGAATTTAGGTTCCACTCTAACATGATTTCGGTATCACATACCCAAACACCATGGTAGATGTTCATTACTTTTGATTCAATAACTTCTCCAGCCAGCTCTTGCCCTTCTGGAGCAACTGGCCTACCTTGTTTAGGTATTGCAAGAATGTTGCCATATTTATTTTCTGTTTTAACTGTGTATTCTACATCCGTAGTTTTTACCTCAAAGTCGAAGACCAATACCGCGTAATCATCATAGGGCCTAAGCTCTGTGTATTTATATGAATCTTTCCAATAAAGGTTTTCAGCTCTCTTAAGTTCACGAGAAGCCTTCTGCGCCAACTTGAATAGGGTCTCTTCATCTAGATTGTATTTTTTTCTGATTACTGAAATCTTCATTGGTTTAACCTCACCAATATATCCTAAATCTTTTCCGTTGTCAGTTTCAAATACATTATAGATTAAGTTTTCTGGCTTAACCCTTTTAATCTTGATGTTATGATTGCCATCAAAGTAAACCTTTGTTGCGGCAAAGTTTACATCAATAACATCTCTAATTAATGTTCTTTTAAGAATACCATAATCATTCTCATCCAAGATTTTTTTAAGCTTGGTTTCAAATAATATTTCTTCTGGTAATCTATATTCTAAATCAAAGTATAATGCTAAATCATCCTCATCCTCAGGCATAAACTTCTGAGACTCAACTTGATGTCCAATTTGCTCTTCAAGGGCTTGTATTTGCTCCTTGTTCTTCATTCTAAAAGTAGCCTCTTGTTTTTCCATTTCTTTGATAGAAAAACTCATATCATCGGTAGCTTTAACCACAGGCTTTTCTCTTCTTGATAAATATGTTCCAAGTAATATCTCAACAAACTTAGGCGCAATCTTAATGGTACTCCAGTCTAGGTTTACATAGGTTTGGTTTCCCTCAACTCTTAATAAATCCATAAACTCTTTCATAGAGTTAGTACCCATAGAAAACTCTCTATTAGCACGCCATACTCTATAACGCTTACCATAGTACCCATCTGAATTTCTATCAGCTGAATTAAATATACCCTGTGCCACCTTCAAGCCATAATCTTTAGTCCTTTTTTTGGACGGCTTTTCCATGTGCATTTGCAATAACCTGTCTATACTTGAAAACATATTCTTGTGTTTCTACAAATGTAAGATTTTATTTGGACATTGAACCCCACTTGAATATCAATTTGGTGTACCAATCATCCTGTATATTATTCTTTTTAATCCAATTTACAACTATATTAATTCTCTTACCTTTATCCTTTGGCATAATCTTATAACCAGATTCCCAAAAAGGAGTCATCAATCTTGAGTAGGTAATTCTTCTTCTTTTGATTTCCTCCTCAGAATACTTACTAGGTTTTTTTAAAGATTCATTAGGGTCCTTAATTTGAGTTACATCTTGTTTAATTTTTGCCATATGAAAAAACTTTCTCAACATGTTCTTTTCATAATACTCTACAACCTCCCTGCCCTTATCTAATAAATAATAAAATCCCCTTCCATCTTTTGTGGCCAAATTAATTAACATTAAATAATTCATGTCTTTTATTACTGTTGTAGCAGGTATACCTAAATCCTTAAAGTCTTTTTTAATTTTTTCTACAGAGGTAAAATTCCTTTCATACATATAAAATAAAATCATCATACGCTTTATGTTTAACTTGCTAGGCAAGGGCTTCATAAGTATATGTGATATATATCCTAAATACACAATCCACTTTTTTCTTTTAAGTTGAAAGTGCATATTCTTAATATAGTAATCTCTTTTTTTTACAATGGCTTCTAGGTACTTTATTCTTTCTTTGTATGGTGCGAGTAAAGTCTTTTCAAGCTCATCGGTATTAATAAAGGCTGATATATTAATTCCGTTACCTTGACTTTTTATTTTCATTTATAAGTTGTTCTATAAGTGGTATCCCTTTCTTTTCTGCCTCCTTAGTTTCACTCTCATCCATTTTTAAATAATTAACTCTCAACCAATTAACTGACTCTACCATGTCCTTTAGACTAGAGGTCAGCTTTTGGAAACGCTCAAATGTTTTATCGTCTCCATTAAGGTCAAGTGTAATACTATTTAAAGAGGCTGATAGTTCGTTAATCTTTCTGTTAAGTGCAAAGAACAAGGCATACATGCCATCTTGCTTGTATAATAATAATTCTTCCTTAAGTGTTTCTAATTCAGACATATCGTTGCTTGTATTTGTTCTTCATGATTTATAATATGAATGGAAAATTTATTATTAATAATTCCCTCATATATATTATCTAATTCATATTCAGTTAATGGATTTTTTGTATCTTTTATAATGTGGTAAAAAAATGCATCTTCTGGTTCTATATCCTTGGCTAATCCTTCTACATCATCTAGGCTTTCTCCAAACATTATAATCTCATAGTGCTTGTCAAAAAATAATACAACTCCCGCATTTACCTGTGACTCGTAATACAAATCTTTAATAGGTTTTATTTCTATTATATAATTTGCTGCATTGGTAAGGTTGATTATTAATGCTCGGCTCATAGCCAAATTTAGCATACTTTGTCGAAGACCCCAAGAATGTCTTCCCTCCATATTCTGATTGCTCTTTTCTCCTCGTTGTTAAAGTGATATACCATTTCATAATCAGAATACTTATAACAAAGCACCCTGTCTCCTGCCTCTACAAATGCATCATCAGGTACAGCAATAATATCAAATACTGTATCTAATGTTTCTTCAAATGGAGAGTAGATTGTTTTGCTGACTGACTCCTTAGGTATTCTTTTACCTATGTAGTTTCCATTTAATGGAATCAGTTCACCTGTTTCTTTGTTAATCTTAGCATAGACTGTCATGTCAAAATGAATTGCTAGAATAGTCCACTGTTCTGCTAGATTAGTCTTGATAATCTGACCTTCGTTTGTTAGGATGTTATGATGTACAATAAGTAGGTCTCCAACCTCTACGGTTGATATACCTTCTCCTACACTCATCACCTCACATACTACTGGATTTTGTTCACGGCTATTTTCTCCGTACTTTCTACCAATGTAAAGTCTAATAGACTTACCATCTGGCATTTTGATTTCATGCGTTTCTTTTTGCTCATTGAACGACTTAACAATGAGTTGTTTTCTTTTGGCTTTCATGTCTTTGTGTTTGCACCGATTATTAGAATCGAACTAATGCCTTTGGTTTTGGAGACCAATATTCTACCCCTAAACTAAATCGGATATGTTTATTTTTTTGTTGAACCTCCGTCCTTCCCATTACGGGCTCTGTTAGCTGATGCGCTTTCCTTCACCAGCTTTCCAGACTTTGTATGGCTCATATCCTTACCATCACCATTTCCGTATGTACCTGCATCTCTGTTAGCCTTGTTAAGTTTAACACGATACTTTTTACGCTCGGGAGTAGCATGATACTTTGTATTGTAATCATTCTTCTTCTTACGAGCCTCAGGATTATTACGGAAATAAATTGCTGATTTGGATAGTGCCATTATTTCTTCTTTGTTTTTCCTACAGATGCCATTTTGATTTCACTCTTCTCGTAGTCAGGACGAAGCTTACGACCCATCTCTCCGTAACCAGGCTTTACAATATCACTTGACTTTACTGGTACGTTGATTGTTTTTTTAGCAGGCTCCTGCTTCTTCATTTTAACTTTAGCCATATTATGATTTTTTATGTTTGTTTGCGAATGACCTTGCAGCTGCTGGTGAACTGAATCCCCATGCCTTTAATGCCAAGGCTTTTCTTGTTGGTTCTCCGTTTGGCTTTTTCATTGGACCTGCCATAGCCGCAAAACGAGCAGCAAAAGAAACCCTACGAGGGTTAGTCCCTGACTTAACTGGCGCTTTTAAATTACCACCATGAGCTTTGTTATAAGAGGCTCTACCTTTAGCATTCAATCCTCCTTCTTTATTTTTACCTTCAGAACGCTGCCATGCAGCTGTTTTATAAGCCATGTTTATTAGTTATTAATTTACACATATTTAAAAACTCATCATTAGATAAATTATGTTTTGCAATGTTTACCATTCTGCAAACTAATTGCACATTTCCTTTTATATATCCTAAATTTGAATCTATCCTATCTATTGATACATTTGTATTTACAACTCCATCTCCAAGTATCATTGACATTTTTATTCCAGTCAAAGCGCATCTTCCATCTTGATTTATATACAAATCTTCTAAATCATCTAATGATATGCAATCACCTTTTCTATTTATAGCTTTGCTTCTTAAGTAGCATAAATAGCTTCTTTTGTTTTTTGTTCTTTTATGATTTACATATGTAAGCTTATCTTCTCCATATGTTTTTTTATGGTATGATTTCATTTTAGATGAAATACATTTTTTACACCATGATTGATATTTTTTAGTACCATCAGCTTTATTACCAGTAGTATAAAAATTATCCATATCGCAATAAGTATTGCAATGAGAACAAGATTTACCATGAATAATTTGCCATGCTTCCGACATACTATTTACCTTTTATTTTCTTTTCTTGTTTCAACATTTCCTTGGTAGGCTTTTTACCACTACCTGCGGCAGCACGAATATTATCCCATAGACCTCTCTTGGAATAATGACCATCAGCTCTTTTAATCATCTTTACTTTTGCCACTTGCCTTTGATTTGATTCTCTAATCTTTTCTTTAATAACCCATCAGTCATAGCAATTTCTCTAGCTGATATCATTGCCATCTTCTTTTCATGAGCAGGTGTACCTTGTTCAGGTTTGTCACCCATGCCTGTCTTCTTTAGTTTAACTTTTGCCATACACAAATATACTATTTATATTTATTAATTATATCCTCTAACTCTTGACGCGTCCACTTCTTTATTCGCTGATTCATGTATATAAACTCTAGTTCATTTACAGCTCTATCTCCTATCTTTTTAACAAGTCCTACTCTGTACATAACCTGATTACCATGCAAATAAAGATTACAGCCGGCACACTGTAGGTTCACATTCCATTC
>Ga0214166_1000056_pt1 | contig 58570 bp, 52 predicted proteins | sample TroBogepilimnion_27_FD_153005 | JGI IMG/M metagenome (GOLD analysis project Ga0214166, IMG submission 153005) | Freshwater microbial communities from Trout Bog Lake, WI - Practice 18AUG2009 epilimnion v3 | ecosystem: Environmental > Aquatic > Freshwater > Lake > Epilimnion/Euphotic zone ...
TGAGAAGATCCTACGCATCAAGCAGATCGTAGGCGATGGCATGTTGGATGCATACGAGTTCGAGCCCATCCAGAAGGATGAAGTGGTAGAGTTTATCACAGACAACCAAGCCAAGTTACGTGAGCTGAGCTTACGCATGGTGCTGAAAGTAGCAGACCTGCGCAAGGCATTCCCCACTAACTGGCAAGCCATGGCACGTACAACCTGTATGCGGAGGGCATGATGCGTTCAGCAGACAGCCAAGCACTGGCCAAGTACGGATGCACATACTTAGGCCCTGACTATGACCCACGCACACATGTAGGGCCCACACCCTACTGTGGGTGCAAGAGTCTAGTAGGTGACACGCTCTACTGTGCAGAGCACTACACGCTTATGTATCAAAAGGGTAGCGCACTACGCAAGCGTAAACGGGATGTGCGCCGTGCTGAAGCCTTCTGGGACCTAGAGAGTGCCTTCAATGACGCTGTACGTGAGCTAGAGGACGAAGGCTTCGACTTCGATGCACCACCAGAGCTCACAGCGGAAAGCATGCTTAAGGCCTGAGGATAAGCATGCTTAGGTGGGGGGTAGGCCGGTGGGGGTAGGCCGGTCACTAAGCATGCTTACTGTTGCGCAATAGCAACAGCGCATGCCGTAAATTGTCAAAACCACCCCCCAGTTAGATTAGATCACCAGGGGCCGAGATCTGCCACCACTCTTGATTTTTGCTACAAAATTTTTTATCATAGTCAAACTTTTCGGTCATAAAAAAGCACTAACGAATTAGTGCTAAGGATTCGGGCATGTCCCGTATAGTAATTCAACAGTGATTGCTTAGATCGTCTTTAGCGTTGCCGCCGGTGGATTTTCTAAATGGAGTAGCTTTTTAGCTCGTTTATACATAGTATACCTCCTCTGTTGTATATGTAGTTATGTCCCACAGATAAAAACCACCCGTTATGGTGGGATTCAAGATCAAAAATTTTTGCGCTAAAAATTTTTAAATACCCGTATATAGGACAGCCCACTATGAACGAACTCTACAACGAAACCATAACTCGCAACGGTAAGATCTATCACTACGATCCAGACACGGACTGTTACTACCATAGATCTTCAGATGAAGGAATTGTCAGCAAATGGGCATGGCTTGTCTTATGTGTTCTATTGGCCATATGCGCTTACTGTATAGAATATAGACCCGGATTAGTCTAAATGCGTCAACACTATATACTCACTCTAGATCCACGCTGTCGGGAAGTATTTGCCTTTATACAGCAACATGATCTCAAACGCGATGTTCACCTAAATCGCACTCGTTTTTGGATTCCCGATAGTGGTCCCATTACTACAGAGTTCGCACTACGCTTTTTAGATTGCTGTCCCGAAGTCTTAGAAGATCCAGACAACTATGCGCTAGGCGGCTTACACGATTAATGACTCGCTTATACACTTACTACGTTATTAAGCAGATTCTTAAATTTGCTCCTTGCCCACTGTTTGCTTTAGGGTTTATATACAGTCTTTTTCAGTCATCTGCTATATGCGGGCTAAACGATCACACTATGACTTGTATGTGGGCTTTAATGGCTTTTGCTCATGCTTTACCATATGTACAGTATTTTGAAGTAAAAAACTGCCCAAAAGGCTGTGGTTGCAATGACTCGTTGTAAATATCTGTATGAGCAACTGCTTGGCTTTACCGGGCAAGATGTACTTGCCAGATCTACATCCATTTGAGCATATAGCCTGTGCTCCATGGCCCTGTATTGGTGAGCAAATAGATTGGATTGACAGTATACGCATACTAGAGGACTGGTTGGAGTCTTATGTAGGCAGTCACTACTCACACTGGGCATATCACAACATGGGTTGGGGAATTAAACCAGGATACTGCTCATTAGCCTTTAAACGAGCGCCAGATCGTACACTGTTTTTACTACGCTGGGGTTAAGTATGAGTATGGAAACACATGCTCGCACACTTGCTCGTACTATCATATACAGAATCGTTGCACTATTAATCACTGCCATTTGGACTGGGCTTTCAGACGCTGTTGTTATACACGTGATACTTACCGGCGTACATTACCTAATGGAGAGACTATGGATGAAGATCCGTTGGGGCAGGATTACCTAGAACCCACGCCCGAACCTTTGAGTTTGGTAGAATGGTTAACGTACCTGATAGTATTCTTTGTCTTAGGCTTGGAGCTTGCCTATATGTGGACGTGGTGTCAGTGGTTTACTAATTGTCCTAAGACTTAATATATACGCAGATAATCAGTTGGGAAAATGCGTTTTACCGTTCGCCGCTTCGCGGCTGTGATGCGTTCCGAACCTACCCTCTCCAAAAACACCAAGCTATGATTAAGACTATCAAGATGATCGGGAACCAATCCTTGAAGGTCATCTTTTGATTTTGTGGTACACGTGGTGGGGTGGGTCTTAGCATGCTAGAAGTAGAATCCGTTAGGTCTGCGGAAGTAAGTTTCACAGCCTTCTAGTGTACAGTTGTCCTTGCGGTGATCGCACCAGAATTGGACTCCCAGGCCTTGTGCTATGGCCATGCCCACTGATTGGTTGGCTACGTATAGTTGACCGCCTGCGATGACCTGTGCAAGTTCTAACAAGTCTTTGGTTGGGTAGTAGGTGACTTTGACTCCAAAATCCCGCTCGTAGTTGCGATGTTCTTCTTCTGTGCCCACGAACACACACTCGTCAATCTGATCACGGATCCGTCCCCAAACTTCATGCACTTGCCCGTTACCGTAGCGATCTGTTTTGGAGATAACGATCGACTTGCCCGGGATGACAATTGGTTGCCGGTCACCTAAGGTCAGCCAAGGTTGGGTGACTGCTGGTTCCCACTGATTTGGGTCAAGTCCCACAGCATGAGCATAGATGCGACCATAGTGTCCTTTGTCTATGATGTTGCCGTAGAACCAACAGCAGATATTGTCTAGAGGATGTGTAATAGCTTCACCGTTATAAGGAGCCCATTTGGTAATATAGCTCTGTGCTTCAATGAGCGGTTTTAGAAGTTCAAAGTCCTTTTGCTTCATGCGACCTGAGTGCGTACCGCCATCGGGCCAGCCAATAACTGTTTTACACAAGTTATCTAAATTTTCCAGGCGCAGATAAAACTCACCACCGCCTAGCAAGCGAATAGGAATTAGGCTATAGATAATATCGCCAAAAGTCCATGTTTGGCTAAAGGTCAGGGGCTTGCCCGCTTCTACTGGGGCTGGTTCGTAGGGTCCTGGAGTAAATTTATGCATTGTGTCCTCAATTATATGCTATGATAATAACATATTTAAGGTGCAAATGCAACCGCTAGATTAGATTATGAATTGTACCAACGCTGTGTGAAATCGTACTTGACCGCGGTCTTGCCATCGCCATTTACCAGTTCTGCTAACCAGCTGACGTCCCAACAGCCTAGACGTGATTTGATGCGAGTAACTGTATAGCGCATGGTCACGGGCTTGTCCATTGTGATGTGCCCGGGCCAGTGGAATTCTCTATAGCCCAAGTCTACTGCTCGCATGTTTATGACCTGTACACACTCACTAAATCCTCGCTGTAGCATGTCCATTTCTGGACGGCCTGGTAGGATAGGACGGCCCTGCTGATCAACAGGTATTTGGCCTTCATAATTAAAGTCCTGGGCTGTGGGCGTGAATGGTGCGGTTTGTACTGCATATCCTACGTCTACGATGCCTATGTAAACGGCCTGAGGAGGCTCTGGAAGTTTGATGTCAACGGTAAATAGCATAGTAACATATTTAACCCTAGTCCGGATAATAAAAGGAAACAACAACTATGTCAGTACGTGTATTTCAAGGCAAGGATACCCTAGCTAACGCCAGTACCTATAACCCACATCGTGGCGAGATCTTCGTCAACCTCGATACTTTAACGCTGATGATCAGCGATGGCACAACACCAGGTGGAACACAAATTTCAGGTGGCAGTACAATGGGTGGCAGTTTTGCCATGCTTACCGGACAGATCAGCGAAATACAAATTCCTTCAGGACTAATTACCAATTCAATGTTGCGCACCGACTCTGTGGCCACAGCTACATGGTTGTTGAGCGCAAACTCAATGGGCGGGTTTACATGGGTCAATCCAGCGGCAGGTGGTGTACTACCACACCTAGCCAACGTGGCCACAACAGGCGACTACAACGACCTAACACACATTCCCCCATTCAAAACAGTTTCAACCAGCGGTAGCTTTTATGACCTTATTGACTACCCTACAGTAGTTTCAGCGTTCCGCAATGACACAGGTTATCTAACTTCAGCTACGCTCAGCGCATTTGTTACTACAACTACTCTAAACACAGCGGTTACTAATGCTGTATCAAATCTAGTTGGATCCAGCGGTACTACATTCGCAGTCATCCAACAGTTGAGCGCACTATTGAGCACCAGCACTTCTACACTGAGCTTACTAACAGGACAGATTGGCAACAAGTTGGATATTTCAACAGCCACTACCTATACCACACAGCAAAAGGCCATTGGTGTTGCTAACCTAGGACTTGCCACAGTAGCGGTATCGGGCGACTACAATGACTTGTCAAACAAGCCAGCTACATTCTCAATCGCGGCCGCAACTACATCAACACTAGGTGGTGTTATCGTTGGACAAGGACTTTCAGTTGATAACACAGGACGCTTGACGCTAGGTACCAGCACAACCATATTGAGCATATCTAGTCCAGTTACACTCAAAGGTCAAGTCAATCAGATCGCAGGTACACTACAGGCTGACAACAATTATATCTACATGGCTAAGAGTGCGTTTACGCCTACTTCATTCCAAACAGCCAGCGCCAGCTCAACCAGCACCAACGTTATTCCAACTATCGCCAGTCAATGGTTAGCACAGATCAACAACGTGGGCGCAGGATATCAAAGCGGACAGTGGGTAATTTTTGATCAGACACAAACACAAGTATATCCTGTGACCGCAGTAAGCACAGTAGGTGGTACTGCTTACTTTACTATCAATGGTACGGTGACTTTTGGAGCGAGCCAGACCTACTACATACAGACAACTGACACTATCGCCCGAGTAGGCCTAGAAGACAGTTATGGTACAGCACCAGGTGGCATACAAGGTTCAAATGTTATCTCAGTAAGCGGTACAGTTGACATGCCACAAGGACAAACTTACGGAACTACATCGACACTATTGACCATTGACTGCTCAGGTATCACATACGGTGAGTTGGCTATCAGTTTCCAAGATTCTACTAACATGGAATACTACAAAGGTACTTGCGAAGTGTTTGTGTATCCAGATTTAACCTACATCATACATCCTAACATTACTGGTAATAAAACTGACCGTATCACGTTAGGATTTAATTCAGGTAACTCAGCTGTGTATCAGATGTCTAACAACATCCAGATTCCTGTTTACAACAGTGATAAAAACCTTTCTAACAATACATCAGCATCACACGCCAGTGCCGGCAATATTAAATATTCTTGGTTGGTTAGAACCAACATCTAAGGAGCAATTATAAATGACAACACCAAACCCAAACGCTTGTATACTATGGAGTAGACCTCTACCACAATGTAACATGAGCAACCATTTGATGAAAAGATTAAAAGACGCAGGTGTGCAAGTTGATCTGCGAGTAGTAGATAATTTTACATGGAAATGGAACGACTTCAAAGCCGCAGTTCCTGATTGGAGCATCTTGCCTTGCATTATTCGTGCAGACGGTGTTCGTGTTGCTACCAACAAAGAGTTAATTGACTGGATTGGTCCAGATCCTGCTCATGCTATAGAAAAACCAACTCCACAGATTCCAAAATAATATGTCACAAATTCAATTTACATACTCTTGGGACATTACCAAATTTGAAACCACTGCCAAGGTTGGTACGTTCACGGATGCTATCACACGTATCTATTGGACATTGACAGGCAGTGACGATCAAGGTAATAGTGCCAGCTTGTATGACAACACAGCAATCACACCTGCTTGGATCCTAGCAAATGGTGGCCAGTTTATTCCTTTCAAAACTATGAGCAAGGAACAAGGTATAGAATTATTGGAAACAGTATTAGGTGAAGCAGAAATCACTAAACTCACTGACAACTTGAAAATACAAATCCAGCAACTAGAAGCTACTAAGATTACTGCTCACGCTCCACCCTGGATCCGTTAATTTTCCAGGGTTTCGACAGCGTCGATTAAGTCCGCAATATGCCCTGAGTTACGCAGGGCTTTGAAAGCTAAATTCCCCGTACCGAACTCCCCATCACGTGCTAGACTCTTTCTACGGAAGATACTCAGCATGGTTTTGATTTTTTGTAGCACAGGCAGTTGGTTTAATTCAACCGCTCTTTTTATCACAATTTCCCACTGATAGGCTAGGTTTTTTACGCCATCATAATCATAGGTTTTTAGTGGTGGTGCAGGCTTCTTGAGCCACTGGTTTGTCAGTAGGCTATAGGTAGATGTTACTGCGGGCTCATTGGAATTTTCTGCATAAAGCTCTACAGGTATGCCTTTGAGTTTGAGCGGATACATGCGTTTCCACTCCTTTCTTTTGGCATCAAACAGCTTTTTTACATCCCCGTCGTATTCTACTTTATTGTAGTCAATAACTAAATGAAGGTCTATATCAGACCATTTAGTATATACGTAGTTGGCTTGAGACCCCGTGATTAAAACGTCTTCGATCGGCGCCGAAACCGACAAAAAATCGTAGAATTCCTTGGCGATTTGAAGCAATTTGACCTGGATTTGACGCCGAATTTCCTCACCTTCCCATAGGGCAGGGTTTAGGTCGTCGTGCAGTTCGATAGGGGGATTATACTCAAAGATGTACATATGATTATATTTATGGATTAAATATGGCTATGACCAGTTTTAATTCACTCGCAGGAAAAATCCTCGTTTCGCAACCAAAAAATCAAAGCCCGCACTTTGCAAAAAGTGTGATACTACTTGCCCAACACGGTGTTAATGGAGCATGGGGCGTCATGGTCAACAAAGAAGCATCCGCTGTGAATATTGCCACCGTAATGAGTGCGGCAGGTATCACGTACAATGGCCATGAGCCGGTTTATATAGGCGGTCCTGTAGAACCTACTAGGGTACATATTGTACATACTATGGATTGGTTTAGTGCAAGTACGCTACAGATTGCACCCAACCTAGGCATCACGGGAGACCTAGGAATCCTAGCATCAATATCAGCAGGAGAAGGTCCTGAAATGTGGAGAGCGGGTATAGGTTTAGCGGCATGGAGCGCAGGACAGCTAGACGGGGAAATGAGCGGAATAGCACCTTGGCACAGTGATCATATTTGGTTAACTGCTGATGCTACTGAAGAAGTCTGTTTAAGCGGAACGGGCGAAGAGCAGTGGCAACGTGCGATTAGCCACTGCGTCAATCAAAAAATAGCAAATCTATTTTAATCTTTTTCTGGATTCAATCCAGCTAACAATTCTCGAACCTTACTGGTTCCACCGACACCCTTAATCTTGTTGATACCAATACCTTCCATTGGATTAGTTTTGATCTCACCTGTGTCTTTATCTACTACCGTAGAAGTTTTCTTCAAGCCTTCATAGATGCTAGGCTTAGGAGCATAGTTAGTTCCTTCATCCTCTCCCAGGTCTTTGATACGCAAAGTGTCTACGTCAAATTCTAAGTCTACCTTTTGACCTACACCAGAACTATTACGCGTCTTCATAAACTGGATTTGATAACGCCCACGTTCCTTCATAGCACGACTTGTAAAAATACCAATCACATTATCTGCTGTCTGGATCTTACTCAAGCCACCTGAAATATGGCTGTGATCAAATTCAATTTCTTCAACAGCTGAACGATTCAACTGTGAAGCAGTTACAACGATAGCCTGTGTTTCCATCGCTAGGTTACGCAATTCTTCTGACACATATTTGTCTTTAACAAACAAGTCACTTGGGCTAACTTTAATGCTTAATGGCATCATCAAGTCCAAATAGTCGATCAAAATCACGTCTGGTTTGTAACCTTTCTTGACTTGATATTCTTTCAAGTAACTGCGGATGTCATTGGCATTTTTTCCTGATGGCATATATTTGATTTGTATGCTACCAGATTTTTTACCTGTCATCTTAACCTTAAGTTCGACGTCATCTAGACTCTTGAAAATTTCACGTGTTGGTATTTCAGTAAGCATACTATCCATACGCATAGCCACTAAATTTTCAGCCAATTCAAATGTTAGATATATTACATTCAATCCTGACAACGCCCAGTTAATTCCCTGATTAGCCAAGAACAAACTTTTTCCGCCTCCTGATGCCGCACACCAAATGTTAAGTTCACCCCTGTTGAACCCGCCATATAATTTCTTGTCTACGCTAGGCCATCCAGTGCTAACTTGACCGTTTGTATTCTTCAATCCTTCGAGACGTGCTCTAGGATCTTCAAAATAATCTGTACCCATGTCTTTTTGCAAACTGATCTGCACAGCGTCTTTGATCATTTTTTCAACTGGACCGTAGTCGCCTTTATCCAACAAATCAGCTGATTTTAAAATCGCTCTTTCCAGTGCTTTGTGGCGTGAAAATTGCTCAAATTCTGCCATCAACCAATCATAGTTTTCTTTGGGCAAAGCCGCCGGATTTAAGTCAGTATCGCATGCCGCATTTACAATCATTGGCTCCGGCATGACTTTATATTCGTCAACATATTTTTTGATGAAGCCTGCAACATCCTGCAATTTTCTGTCAAAATTTTCGGGGTCAAATATGTTGTTACAACGCATGAATGTCTCAGCATCACTCATGAACATTTCAATATATAATTTTTGTACGTCTGAACTATAGTTTGGTATTGGGTTATTCATCATGTTTGTTTTCTAATTGTTTCTTTAAAAGTTTGATCTTTGTCTCACCGTTTTCTCGGTAATGCAAAATGGTGGAAAATGTGTAAATTCTGCCAAATTTCTTCACTGCGTCTGCAACGTCTTTTACGTCCGGACCCCAGTCTGGCAAACTTACGGACCAGTGATTGTCTATGGCCGCGGATATTAATTTAGCCCCAGGCTTGTCATTGTCAGGCACAATAATGACTTCACGTCCTAGTGCAGAAATTCGTGAAATTTGAGTGGGATTTGGCTCATTATGCATGATAGCAACACCGTCGATTGCGATAGCATCAAACTGACCTTCAACAACAATCACAAATTTCCTATTTTCGTCTTGTGCATCTAAATTAAAAACGTATCCTGGTTGAGCAGTGGTCAAGTACTTTGGCTTGCCATCACGAATTTTTCGGGCTGTCCAGCCTACAACCACATTTTTGTGAAAAAATGGGATGATAACACGATCCTTATAACCGGGCTCTGGAGTCCACATCCAATCATACCACTCAAGCTTCATGCCTCGATCAAGTATGTAAGCAATGACTTCTAAAAATTCTGGATCCTCGCAACCTTCATCAATCCACTTTTCTATGGTTTGGCAATTTTCTGGCAAATTTCGTGGTTCCAAGCCAAAATTTAGGGGTATAGGTGTTTTGTCTAATTCTTCTTTATTCTTGAGTGCTTCCAGTGACAGCTTGCTGATGTCGTCATCTGGTACTCCCATCCACCTCATGAGGTTTTTTGTATTCTTGCTGAGTAATTTTCCTGGCATCCAACCAGCTTTGAAGCCACAGTTGAAGCAATGATACTGAAATCCGTCATCACCTGAGGTTTTTACACCTCCACGTTGGCGTTTGTCTGGAGAGTCACCGTTGTGAACACAACAGGGTGCGTTAAAACTGATCCAGCCACTCGGAGTCGCCTTTCTTTTCGGAGGCAAGAAATTTAAAAATGTAGCTTGAATCAGGTTCATGCTACTATTTTAGCTTCTAAATAGGATTTTGTCAATTTTTCCGTTAGGCCAGTATGGTTGTCCGGGGATTGGATTTCCAGGTACGCTGGCGCCATACCAATTTGCACCACTGCCGTCGGCATCTGGTACATACTTAACTTTGAAGTTGGTGTAATTTCCGGTAATATTTAGGTAGTCAACACCGGTAAAATTGCTATTGTATGGAACTGACTGTAAAAGTGCATAAGACTCATTTCCATTACCTTGCCCACTTGGTGTATTTTCCAAAGTTCCATAGATGTCGATATGTCCTTTGAAATTTGTCAGGTAAAATGCAAAGGTGTGTAGACCAATATTTGTGTTCAATGCAGGATTTACTTCAATAGTACCACTACTAAAGGTCCACCAGTTAGACTGTGGTATGCCTTGACGGTCAATTGGAGTGTCTCGATACCAGTTGAAGGCATCGGTTGAAAAACTTTCGGTCAAAAATGGTTCAACGTCTTCACGTATTTCGGCAGTGCCATTCACTCCGTAATAAGTATTCGCATAGGTTGGAACATAACTGCCGTCTGTATCGAGTGCAGTTATACTAAAGGTATATTTTTTAGGTGTGATGTCTAAAGTGTCGCCTTCAGTAAGCGTTAACAAGGCCAATCCACGTGTACTTGTAGTAACTCCGTCATCGATGACATCTAGTTGTTTAGGTTCGAATGGCATAATGTTATCATTATCGAACATTCTGAAGAAAAATGTGCCACTCGTAATTGAGACTGGTTTTTGATCGGAATTTTTGAATTGGATTTGGACCTTATTTTTAAGGCCTTTCTGAAATATAATATTGCGTTGGTACATGACGTTGTTAACACCCCGTGAGTTGTCCAAATCTAGTGTAATACTATAAGAGTTGGTATATAAATAGACTGGTAATTTCTGCATAACACATATTTATAGGTTAAATGAAGTCAAATAAAGATCAAGAATTCCAAAACAAGTTTCCTTTCATCAGTTGCGTTAAAGTTAATGAAAGCGAGTATGTCGGTATCATTATAAACAATGATTCTAACGTCACCAGCATTTACGATTTTAGCGTAATGCGCACAGAATTTGAAAAAACCAGCTTTTTAGAGCTCGGAGAAACGTGGTGGTGGGAATCGAACCGTAAAATTCCTATTAATATTTTCCTAAAGGCAGAAATGACGTTTTTCAGACCTTACATCAAAACTTTTGCCAGCAAAGACGTTCAAATACTATTTGGCCCTACTGTTAATTTAAGCGAAATCGCAGAAAAACGCATCAAACGCAAATCAATACAATTAGTTAGGGCGCCTAAGCGTAAGGATAGCTAATTCCTTCGCAGATTAAATTCATCTGTACTGTTACTGCAATAGCATAAGCAACTGCGTGAGCCTTTTTAAAGAAATACTCATCAGTCGTCGGCTTCGTCCATACTTCTTCGAATACTTCTTTCCAACTCTTTCCTAAAAGGTGTCTTTTCGCTGGTCGAATTATGGCCAGACAAGCCGCGAGCTCTTCTATACTTTTCGGTTTCATCGTTCTCAATACGTTCCCGTGCCCGTTCACGTGAAATAGTAGATTCGTAAAGTCGTCCTGTTCCAATAGATCCCATAGTGGTTCAACCTCCATTAAACTTTTTAGATGTTCCTCATTTTTAACGCCTGAATATATGTTTACGTTGAGAAAATCTAATTTAAAATAGCCTCTGTCTTCAGCTTCCTTATAATCTATTGTGCTTAACCCTGTTAATGGATTATAAGGTATAGAATGACAGTAGACCCCTGTGTTGTGTTTTTTATCGCCATTGACTGCTGTGATAGTTTTCACTACCTCTAGCACTTTTGTCCTATCTGCGAAGTCAATATCAATATCCGGCATCGAAATCACCTCCGCACATCTTCAACAACATTCGATAACGTTCGTATGCTAATTTGACTGCTGGTACTTGCATACGTATTTCCATTTCTCGGTAATGATGCTCTGGTATAGATTCTAAAAACTCTTCGAGTTTGTAAATTGGAATGTGTAAGGCCACGGCTTCAACTTCTTCATATCTTGCAGTTCCGTAAGGAGTGTTTGTATCTTGTTCCCAGTTGATTGGACTAGAAACAATTCGACGAAATCTTCTTTGGCTAGGCTCAACATGACCTTCAAATGTTTTTACGAAATCTTGTAGAGGTTTAGAATGAGGTAATGGTTTAGTCAATTCCGCTTCCCTCACAAATTTCTCTCACAACAGCAACATCTTCTTTGTGAGTTTTAAAATGTTTAACCCAATAAGGAATATCAAGTGCTTTGTCGATCAGTTCTAATTGCTCGTCATTGAAGTTTTCAAGCATCTTCTTGCCACTTGTACAGTTCAACATGACCCATGCTGAGATTCTTCCGTCTTTAATATCATGTACCGCACGATTAAAATTAACATAGTTAAAATAATGATTCCATTGAGCACCGCTTGTATCACCCCACTCGATCATTGTTGTAATTGTCCGTTGTACTGCGGCCTCAACTGGTTCAATCTTTAACATTTCATAAAGATATGTTTCGTACAGTTCATCTCTACACCAGTGATCAAGTTTTACATCACTTTTAATTACAAATTCTATAAACTTTTCGGGATACAATGGATTCACATTGTTTAAGAAACTACCAAACTTTACAAAGGCATTGTAGTATGCACTCTTACAAAATTCATCATAGGTTTTTTGTTTCTTGGAGCCTTGTCTAATTTTATAAAACTGATTAAATGCATAAAATCCGCTTTGAACTCGCTTTTCATCCTTTTGCATAGCTCTACGCTTAGGCTCACACATGTGGGCAAACAAGGTCTTCTCTTTCATGAAGGCCTTGCCACAATGTGCGCAATTAAAAGGTTGTTCAGCCAGTTGAATCATTCGTATTCTTTTCGTTGCTTCTTGTCAAATCCCATTTTGTCAAATAGTTCTTCTCGATCTTCTTTAGTCATAATCTTAGCCCATGCCTTGATGTCGCTAAGTTTCATAGCAGGATTTAATTCAGCTAAAAGTTTTTCAATCTTAACTGCTTTTTCTTTAGTACCTGCTTTTAGATAAGGATGATAAGCAGTAACCCCAGTACCACAACCTGCAAATAGTTTCCAAAGCAACGCCTTGTGATTTTTACTTAATACCCAATGATTTTTGTTTACAAGTTCATTGGTTCTTTCTAAAAACCATTCAGCTGTATCCGTGTCGCCTTGCACGTTAGCAACATATCTCATGAGAATATACGGACTAAATTCTTTCTGTTCTTCTGGCGTGAGATTATCATAGAAATCATAGTTTCTAAGATCAACTGCCTTCAATTCTCTTTTGATGTCAAGTGCCATCTTTTTCCTTGCTTAGATGATATATTATTTTAACACGTTCAAGTGCTTCTTGTAAAGTGGGATTGGTTTTAGCCATTCGACGGATTTCGCCCCATAACTTGTCTTCTCGTAACTGATCCATTAATGAGCGCCCATCTGAAGTACGTGGATCAAATTTTGGATCATCTTTATTATAATCCCAGCCAACTACCTGTCGAGTGCTAGGATCTGCTCCAAATTCTCTACTATAAACTACATCGTCTACACGTTCATGTATGTAAGTTGCGCCAGGTTTTAATTTTCCCATTTTACCAACACTTAGTATAGTCTACGATTTCACTTTGTCTGCTGACTTCTTTAATGAAATAAGCACACATGGGTTCCTCTCCACCTCGTAGCGGTGTTGTAAGCAACTGTCCGGGTTTCATTTTAGGAAAATACCATTTGACATCCTGATAGATATTGACAATGTCAATGTCGTGGAATTCAGGACGAAAACTGGTCAGTGGATTAAAACAAAATGTTCTAAATCCTCTATCATTTAAACTGGTCAGTGGCAATACTTCCATTTCAGGACCTTCAGGGTCTCCTACGATAGTACACCAATCTAATGGCATAGTCACTTGATAAGGACCAATCTGCAATACTGCCGCAGGTCCTGTAAAACTTTCTAAAAAGATTAATGGTAAGAAAAAATAGTCTGGATTTTGAGGATCGCTGTTATCTAAAACTGAATATCTAAAATCTTCGTCTATTTCTTCTGGTAGATCATTCAAGTAGAATGTCTTGTTGTCAAGGGTTAGTATTTGCATGTTATTATATTTTTACCTTTTCGATACTGAAAGGATATTTTGCTTCCTTATAAAATTTCTTACGCTCTGTTAAATGTCTTTTTGCATACTTAGAGTTAGCAGTTATATCCCAGATTTGGACGAAGTCTTTGTCGTCTGCTTTCCTAATACCACGTCCAATAGATTGGATAACGCGGACAAAGCTCTTTCCGGGTTCCACAAGAACCAAGTTAAAGATCCTAGGAATATTAATCCCCACAGCGGCCACACCATAAGTCGCCACAATAATCTTATCATCACTTGTAGCAACTTCACGATATTGTTCCTTTCGTTTTACTGATTTGACCTTGCCGCTAATAAACACCGCTTCTGGTATCTGCTCAATGATAAAGTCTCCTGACTCAATCCTGTCTACTAATACCAGTGTATTTCCGTTTTCGGCAATACCTTTGATTAGTTTACTAACCCATCCCATCCTGTCTTTGTCTGTGACAAGATATTTTAATTCTGCCGGATAGCTTTCAAATTCTTTCCACTCTTGTGTCTGTACTACATTAACATGGCAAGTACTCAAGATACCTTTTTCTTGTAATTCGTGTGCAGTTACATATCCAACGACTGGTCCTAAACTACATTTAATACTTTCAAATTCTAAATCATCTTTAGGTACTGTACCAGTCAATCCCCATCGAATAGGAGCATTTCTTAAATTTTGTGTGAGTAAATTCTTTAGTACTTCGGCCTTTGCTTGATGGACTTCGTCAACAATGAGACAGTTAACTCCTTCAAGGAATTCGGCCAGCGTGATAAGATCTGCTTCTCCAGCTTTTGATTTCTTATCTAATATATTAAGACTTTGCCATGTACAAATTGTATGTGTCTTGTTAAGGTCTTTCCTATCACCATAGTAAACACCAACATCTAACCCTACATTGACATAATCTTCTTCGGTTTGCTCTACAAGACTTTTGTTTGGAACAATAACCAATGTACGACCATATTTTTCACATAGTTTACTCAGTGTAGCAGTCATAATTGTTTTGCCTGCACCTGTTGCTACTGACTGCAATGCTTGAGGATTTTCGAGAAAGTTATTAACTACCTCAACTTGGTCATCGCGGAGTCTGATAGGTTGCCCAGCAAATCTATGTCCTTCCGGCCAGCAAAGATCTCCCCAAAAATCTTCTTTGATCTTTTCAAATTCTAGTGCTGGACTTTGTCTTAGATCTTCTACCTCTACATAATATCCCCACTGGTCTAATAGAGGCAATATTCTATCAAGCATACTGACGTAGGTAGTTCCGCCCAGTCCAAAGAAAGAGGTACACCCGTCCCAACGGCCTAATTTATAAGCAGGTTGATAACGGGCGGCCTGATTAAAATACTTGAATTTTTTAACTAATTCTTTTCTAGTATCTAAATCTAAGTTCTCAAATTTTACATTGACCTCATCCCTGATGATCAGCTTTGCGGTAGACAAACACTAACTCCTTGCGGCTTCTTATCATTATAATACACTATGTTAGGGGATGATGTCAAGAGGATATTCATACTGAAGTGCATATTGCTGTAGTAACCTAAATTGATTACAGTATTGAATACTAATCCTGCCTTAACCAGTGGCTTAGGAATCTTTGTGCTAACAAAGATAATTTTGGTATTTTCGTCTGGCGTATTGTTAAGCTCATTTTCTTTAACATAGGTGTTAAACCCACCATTGTCTTGATTAGGAGTCCTAAACATCACAGCCATATCTTTATTTTCAATTCCAATACTTTTTGCATACTCGTGCCATGCTTTGGTATGTCTAATTTCACTACCACCTGGGATAACAATTAGAATAGGACCACCATATAGCAAAGTATCTTTAAAATCGTCTAAAGGAATCTTAGTACTATCAACGTAGATAGTATTATGACCTTGTATCAATGCTGTAGTAACAGGAGAACACTCTTGTTGTTTTAATTCTGCATTGATCGTTTCGTCCCAAATACTAACACCGTAGTTTTTTGAGTGGAACAAAAATTCCATAACATTGTTTGTTTCTGGAACAGGGATTCTGCCAGAATCATTTTTAAATTCATAGCCATCTCTAGTCTTGATGGCCATGATGGCATGTTGATCAGCATTACCGATGATCTCGTCTATCTGTCTAAACCATTCAGTAAATGTTGCGTCAACATCAAATCCTTTTGGAACAAAGTTTATACCTAACCATAGGATAGTTTCTTCACGTAAAGAAAATTCCCAAGATTTAGAATCAGGATTCCAACCACCAATGTAAGACTTAGTATTTCCGTAATTATGTACGTGCGGAGGTGGAGCAACTTCTGTTACATATTCTTGTAAGAGTTTAATTAACTCCTGATCGTAAGGAAACTTTACTACGATTTTTTTATCTTCAATCGTAATCGATTTATTCTGATGCAATTTTCTAAAAGGATTTTGGAAAACAGGATTATCTAGATCAAGCGTTTGCTTAAAGTCTTTTTCTAAATCTGTCTTAAATCTTTTGAGTATCTTTAATGATAAGTGTGCTTGTTTTTCTGTAAGCGCATTACCCATTGATATTTGATTTGACACAGAGGTCAAGAAATTATAGTCCCAGCCGCCCGGAGGTACTATAGGGTCTTCAAAGATGTATTTGCCTTCTCCGACCAGACGTTGGATTAGTTGTTCTACAAACATTAGATATGCACATCTTCCATTCCGGCAGTTCTAAGTTTGATTATGTTAGAAACTTGCCATTGTTTAATATCAAGACCTTTAATAATCCCTAGCCATTGATTGCGTAACAAGGCAAACTCGTTAACAATTTTTTCTAGATCGACTACGTCGGCCTCACCGTCAACATACTTTTCGCAGTCTCTGCTACTCAAAACACGTTGATAATTTTCTAGATACTTCTTAAACGCTTTCGAGCGAGTGCGTCTAAGTTCAATATTCAAATATTCCAAAACAGCTTCAATTTCTTGAAGCTGATTGAAACGTTGTTCGACGATGCCAGGAAGACCTGCAGAAGCCTTTTCAAGATTTCCGTAGACTTTTACTTCCTTCCTAGCCTCTTCTAATTGAGAATAAAAATACTCAATACAGTCGGGCAAGTGAGAAATATCTCGACTAACCTTACTGTACCACATTAATATTCCTCGTCTTCGTAGCCCATATTATCTTCATCATATGGTTCGTCATCATCCACACCCTCTTCTTCGATTACTAATTTAATAGCATCATCCAAATGTGGGTCATAGCCTGTATAACCAGACAATGTATCTGCGCTGATATCGTTGCCTAGCAGAAAATCTACGTACTGATTAGCCGCCATTTCACGATTCTTTTCAGGGATATATTCACGGAACATATCCCAAACTGTGATAATTAGATTCTCATCCATTATGCTTCTTCTTCCTCTGATTCAATAGTTGTAGTAGTTGCGAGTGCTGAAGCATCCCACTCTTTCATGATGATATGTAACTTATCTTCAGTCCAGTTCTTGCGGAATTCTGCAACAATCTCACCAGTTTCCTTACTGGTGTATGCTAATTTATTACCTACCTTAGATAATACACCCATCTTTTCGAACATGTCAACTAATCCGGAAGTCGGCGCCATACCTGTTGAATAAGGAATTTTAACCTGTACACTTTCAAAAGGTTTAGCGTAACGTGTTTTCATAATCTTACACGCACTACGAATACCTAATACATCACTAACCTTGTTACCATCCTCATCCTCTTTGAGTTTGAGTTTCTTCATGGCAACCACGATAGAAGATGCGTAAACGAAGCCTTGTCCGCCTGAGATTTTATCATCTGGATCAAACATATCTTGCGAAGCGTATGTGTGATTAGTACATACCAGGCCGACGTTGTAATTACCAAACATATTAACACAATTACGAACCAGCGCCGTAAGTGCTTTAGGCTTTCTACCCATATCACCTTTTAAGTCTCCTGCTTCAAATTGATTAACGTCTGTTGGTGTTAACAACATACCTAATGAATCGATTACAAATAAAACTTTAGGACGATCTGCGGCATCCATAGCCTTATATTCAGTCATAAACTCGTTGATAGTTTTGGCTACATCATCAATCATAGCCATGTTAAGTTTCAACAGTTTATCTTCTGAAATATCAACACCCAACGCTTCTAGCCACGCTTTATCTAAGGCATTTTCTGTGTCAACTAGGACAACATAAATTCCTTGTTCTTGAGCATGTTTAATAATGTTACCAGAGCAGATATAACTTTTACCTGCACCAGATTCGCCTGCAAAAACTGTAACTTTTCCCAAAGGGACTCCTTTGAAGAAGTCCCCCGAGATAAGATAGTTTAGGGCGTAGTTACCGGTTGAAATCCAATCGGTAGGGTCGTTAAACCCGATTCCGAGTCCATCAATACTTTTGGTGATAGACTTGCGGAACTTCGAAATATCGAAGGCCTTTCCCATAGTCTATCTCCTTATTGTTTTTGACGGTTACGGATCATTGCAAGAATGTCTTGCGCTCTTGCACTTGCCTCACTGCCAGCCGCTGGTGTAGCTTTCTCCGCCACAGGAGCAGATTCAGCAACTTGACTTGCGGGTGCTGATGCCGCACTCTCAAAAGGGATGTCATCTTCTTCCCCTGCTGGAGCACTTACCTTAGCAGATGTTGTGCCACTACCAGTTGCAGAGCCACTTCCGCCCATACCAGCTGGTTTGAAGTACTGACCCCAACGTTCCATGTCAAATGCTTCGCCATCAACTGATGCTTCGAACATTTCTTTCATAACCTTGAGTTCAACTTCACCTGGTTTCTTAGGTAGGAAGTCTTTTAGATTGAACAAGCCATATTGCTTGATTGCCGCTTGTTCTTCATCTGTCAATGCACGTTCACGACGAGCATACTTAGATGTTGAATAGTCAGCGTAGCCACCTTTTGATGTTTTAGTGATTTTGAAATCAACACCACGAAGTGTATCTGTTGGCAAATCTTCCATGTCTGGATCCATCAATGCCGCTTTAACGATGTTAAAGATTTGGCTACCGATGATGAATCTACGGATTGGATTCTCAGGAGTCTTATCTTCCTTGAGTGGGCTGTCAACTACAAAGCCTTGGAACAAGTATGAACGCTTCTTCCAATACTTACGACCCATATCTTCCAAACTCTTATCTTTAAACCAAGGACGAACCTCAGTAAGAATAGGACAGGTCTCGCCCCACATTTCCATGCAAGGTACTTGTACTGTTACGGGTTTAGAATTTGTTTCTCCCTTAACTCCTGCGAATGGCAATTTGATCATTGCACGTTCGATCCAGAAGAAAGTGTTGTCACCATCTGCATCTGGTAAAAAGCGTACTACCGCTTCTGAGTTTTCTGGGATATTCCAATGTGGGTAAATTGCGTTGTCGCCACCACCGGTCGATTGACCACTTGATTTGTTTTGCGCCTCTTGAAGTTTAGCGCGGATTTCTGCCAAAGTTGCCATAATGTTTCTCCTTAAATTTTATGCCTTTGTTTTGCCTGTTTCTTAAATGCAACTACATCTAAGAATCTGCATACATTAATTGTATGCTACTTTATTTAGCTTGTCAAGCCTAAATCTCTTTTATTCTGATTATATTTTATCAATTGTGCTACGGTGTTAGGCCAGTTACGTTCTTCTTCTGGACTCCACCATATTTTAGCTTCTGCTGGAAAACTTCTGCAGAAGTTATGCTGTGCCTTATAGGTATTACCGGTAATTTCACGAAGTACATCTATACATTCGAAACTGTATAGTTCCGAGCGTTGCGCTGTTAATATAGAGCTATCAAAGTATTGAGGATGTATCCACCAGTCTTCAAAAAATTCGTTTTCTGAATACTGTTCTGGTTTTGCCGCCCAGGCTTTGACATCTCCAAACAAAGGAATGTATCCTAAGTCGGTTAATAATTTTCTCGATTCATTTCTTGGCTCATCACCGTGCATGTATTTTTCATGCTCAAATGTCATGGCTTTGAATTTGATTCCTGCGTCTAAAATTCGTTTTAAGACAGCAAGACTTAGGCTTGTACCATCCGCATCTACGTCTAATGATATGTAATCAACTACTAGATCTGCTGGTATGTTTGCCTTGAGAAATTCGGTTAATTGACTAGATGTAGCATCTGCTTGCACAAATGAATTGGCACGTTTACTGCTCCACTGCCAGCGAGCTTCACAATCTTGTATGTCAAACGCAAAGCCTGTCCATCCAAAATGCTGTTCTAATGTATAAGAATTGCTGGCTACTACCGGATGCCCTGCACTTATATCTAAGAAAAAACCATTACGTTTTTTGTTGAACAAATTAACAATAAATTCGTCCTGCTGTTCCAATGAGTGAAATTCAATAATATCCATATACTAATTTATCCTGTAAGGTTAGGTGTTAAATATTCTTATGAAATTTCCCACTCTGATAATAGATGATTTTTTAGATGATCCAGACCTAATTAGGCACATGGCATTGTCTATGGATTATGCGCCTGCCCCTACAGGATTTTTTCCTGGTAAGCGCACAGGTCCTTTACATCTGATTGAGGAGCAATACTTTAACTACTTCTGCCACAAGTTATTTCGCATGGTACCGGGCGGATTTGAAGATTGGAAGATTGATACTTACTTCCAGTTGATAGATCCATTTATTAATGAGGCAGGCGAAATAGATCCTGATCTAAATTGGGGTTGGGTGCATACAGATGGAAAAAGTTGTGATCTAGCTGGAATACTATATCTTAATCCTACAGCAAATTTAGATGCTGGAACCAGTGTGTTCAGATCAGCTACTCCTGGAATTGATCCTCCAGACATAGGGCCAAAAAGAGAATTTTTTAAAACCAATAAGGGAAATAAAGCGATAGCTGATAGTATTAAAAACAATAGAGCACAATTTACTGAAGTTACTAGAATCAATAACGTTTACAATAGATTGGCTTATTATGATGGACAAGATTACCATGCGGCTGGTAACTTGATTACTGGACCTGAGCCAAGATTGACTCAGGTATTTTTTGCTAGAAAGATTTAGTCTTTATACTTGTTGTATTTGTCGCGTACTTTATCTAAGCTCTTGCTTTCTTTTTAGCTTGCATTTTTTCTTTAGCTAAACGTGCTACACGTTGACTATCGGTTTCAAAACGCTTAGAAGAAACATTACCTTCTGGTTCTTTTTCTTTCTTAGCTTCGGCTAATGGAGGTAAACCGGCCAGTCTGCGCATACTTTCCATTTGCTGTCTGGATTCGCTTTCTGCTTGATACTTGGCTTGTAAGTGGTGTACTAATTTCTCTGCTAACTTACCAGCTCTTTCAGAACCAGTTTGTTTTTTGATATTAATACCAACACCTGTTGCACCTAATGGGCAACCGCCTGTTTCACGATCAATATGTGGTAATACTAATTCTGCAATCTGAGCAGGATGGATATTGGTTTCTTCCATCTCTTCATCTACTTCGCCTGTATCTGCACCTTGCTGGATAGAACCACCTTTGGCCTGCATACGTAGCTTCTGTAAGAAACTTGCATCATCATCTTCATCATCGTCACCTGCACCAGGAGCACTGATTGGGGGAGCAGATTTTTTATATTTTGGATCTAGTGTAGGTGTTGAAGAATTACCAGTAATTCTATTCCACTCTCTTTCTGCAAATTCTGGATCCATACCAGCACCAACTAACAGTTGATCAAACTGGCTTTGCATTTTTTCATTAGGAGTGATTTCACCACTACGTATCTTGTCGCGCAATGCTTGAACCTTTGCATAAATTTCTCTGCCATTTGGGCCTAGATCTTGATAAGCACCTTCTTCTACACTTGACGATTTTTTATTGATAGCAATAGCGGCTTGTTGTTCTGGGCTACCTGCTTCATCTACTGCGTTACCTTCATTAAAGTCATCCCAATCTTTAGGATCATGTTTTTCATAATGTAGATATTCCATAGCCTCTTGACGACTCCACCCGTATTTTCGCATTAAATGTTGAATTTTTTCACTTTCGTCGTCATCAAACACTTCCATAGCAACTTTATCGGCCCATGCTTCAAATTCTGCACTTGGAGAACGCTGAGTTACCGGTCGACCGTCTCTTATAGTTCCGACATCATCAATTGGATATTGTACTACACTTCCACCGTTGTGATTAGCTTGCTGTGCTTCTTGTGGACTATTGAATGGGCCATCTGTGGGATCCTTGCTGAATCTATCAACGACATAATATCCCATTCTCCCGCCTAGGCTTTCTTTTGTTTCTTCGTGATCATCACAGCCACAATGTGAAACTGGCTCGTCACACGCATCACACATTTCTTCTTTTTCTTCACCTACGTAGTCTTCAAGATCGATTTCGCTTGTTTCTCTCATGATACTGTACAGCAACGGAAAGTATTGTGTTAAGTCTTCTTTGTAATGTGATATTGTAAATTTAGATTTATAATCTTCTAGTGTTGCTGGATCTAGTTCTGATTGTTCTGAAAGATCAACGTTCTCTAGATTCTCTCTCCAAGATTCGTAATGTGTTTGCTTGGATAAATTTTCAATCATTGATCTTAGTGTAGCCAATTTACTGCTTGCACGATCAACGATGCCTACGGCTTCTTGTGTTAATTGTTCTGCATTTCCAACTTGACGTTTGAATGTACTTAATGCACGGATAGTTTCGCTCATTTTGATAATGGCAGTACCTGCTTCATCGTATGGCATACCGCCATTAGCAACGTGACGTTGCATAGCTTTGGCACCTGCTAGATGAACAAAAGGATATTTGAATCTTTCTCCTGCTTCATTTTGAATGAACACAGATTTAATATTGTTAGGACGGCTACGAGCGCCTCTGTCTTCACCGACTTTGGTATTGTGGCGAATGATTAGTAATGTTTTTTCTAACGGGCGATAGCTACTCTTTGAACTACCGTACATTTGTGATTCTGTCATGTTATCTTCCTTAGATCCATTTACTGCAAGATATTGAAAATCGTTTTTCTCTAAGTTACCTTTTGTAATATCTCTTGTGTCAAATCGTAATAATCTACGTTTAGCAAACTGGCGCATTTCTCTTAAAAAATTGAACCAAAAATCTTGGGTAACTGGATCGTGATCTTCTACGATTCCTTGGCTATAGAATAATTTTAAATTACCTAAATCGTTGATGCTTACGCTAACTCGTCCTAGGTTATTGCCTTCGACTACAAAGTCAAAATCAAAGAAACGAGCTTCTGTTGGGTTGATGGTTACAGCGCCAGTTTCGTCACCCATTTGTAGGTTAGAAAAGCGACTGCGTACTTTGTCAAATAAATCTTGTGCAATTAGTTCTATAGCATTCATGTGTGTATTTATTAAAAACCGCTACTTATATAAATTGGTAAGGGTAGTTCCATCTCGTTGTTTACATAGTCGTGCATGGTATCGTAAACAGCAGGATCCCAGTCTTGTAACTGCATAACCATGCGTAGATTTACTAACATAGACGCTACTAAGTCATCTGGTTCTTCGTTTTTACCCGCAAAACTTGTACCTGTAGCGATGTAGGTTTTAAGCTGACTTATGAAAGGTGTAGAGTTAATTGTTAATTTTTTAGTTTCTATTAGGTGTTTTAATTTAGCACAGGTAGCAATTTTTGCCTTTTCTGTAGTATTGTAGCCCTTACGATATCTGCGTACATGCCCTTTCTTAATTGGCTCGCTTAAGAACAATCCGGGGAAAGTTTCTTCACCTAGTTCGTTGATAGCAACTAGAGCACCCTCGCCTAGTGTGTTATTTTCTACTGAATAATAGATTGTACTCTGCACACCTCTTTCTGTGCAAGCGTCATCTATAAATTTACAGATGTCGCGCATGATCTTAACTTGACTTTGTACCGGCGTTAAGTTATGATGCCATTCACCTACTTGTATCATGCTAGGTATCTCTACAACTTCAATAGCCGCATAGTTTCCGCCAGTACCTAACGCAGGATCTAAGCTAACAATATAGGTCATTTTAGGATCTATCTTTTTGTACCAGCGACATTGTCCCATCTTCATTATAGGCTCAATACCTTGCATCGCGGCTAGATGTATACTGTTGATAAGCGTTTCATCGTAGACTAAGAATTCACAACCATATTCACGGCGGAAACGCTCTTCACCAATACGTCCTCTTTCTACTGCCGCCCAATCTTCATCACGATCCGGGTGCTCTGACCAGTGACTTGTGTATGCATGGAATCCATTAACACCTATTTTGTTTGGATTTTCGTTTCCGTATTCGTCTTCAATTTTAATAGCACCAAACCATATCTCAGCAAACTGATCTTCGTCTGAGTTAGGAGTTGAAGTAATAATTGCCTTACCACCAGTTGCCAGTGTAGGGGATATTGAAGTCCAGAATTCTTTACCAATGTTGTCTGGAACGAACGCAAACTCGTCACAATATAGTAGTGATATAGACATACCACGACCTGTGTTTTCTGTTGTTGTTTGTGCTACGATACGTGAGTCGTTGTCAAATTCAATCGACTGTTTGTTATAACTTTTGACTCCGCAACGAATATGATTAGGGCAAGTCTCATATGCATACCGTAGACGTTGCATAATTTCTTGTGCGCCTGTATACTTGTGGGCGGCAATTAGAATAGTAACGTTAGGGTTGAACATTGCATACCACAACAAATAACCAACGGCTGTTGTAGTCTTACCACTTTGACGTGGCAACATGTTTACGTTAAATCGATATTCATGCAAACTATCAACAAGACGATCTTGATATTCATACGCTTCGTATTTTATTTGACCGCGTGTAGGATGTTGGATAAAGAAAAAATTCTTTAGGAAATGTTTATGCCCTGTTTTAAGATCAGAACATAATTGCAGATCAAGAATATCCTGCTCAGAATATCTTACGGCTTTGTTAGCTGTCTTGATTAGATTGTTACTATTGGATAAACTCATACTTTTATTTACTGAAAAAAATAGGCTCCGAAGAGCCTATTTGGTAATTTAAAATTAATTAAATGTTCTTAATAAAACTTTGATAATCTTGGAATAACTTGTTAGTCATGTCTAATAGTGATTCGCCTTCTTGTACAGGAGCCTCTGCTTTTTCAACTGCTTCTGGTAAATTGTTGTTAGCTGGAGTAGATGTGTAATCAAATTGACGGACTTTATTAATAATGTTAGCAAAATCGTTTGGATTGTAATCTTTAATTGCCTCTTGTGGACTATTATCAAACATTCTTAAACTTTCTAAGCCTAATTCTTCTTTGCTTGTGCCTGCTAATTGATCAGCCATATCGCTAACTTCGTCAGCCATAGTAGCTACGTCATTACCGCCTGCTGGACCTGCTGTACCCATTTCGGCACCAGTATCGCCCATATCCATTGGAGGCTCGCCACCCATTTGTGCAGGATCCATGCCGCCCATATCTTCGTCTTCAATGTTACCAATAGCATCAAGTGCTTGTTTGATATCATCACCACCTTGACCTGGTTCAGCTGTTAATGCTTGTGGATGCTCAGGTTGATTAATATCTTGAGGACCAACTTCCTTAACGCCTGCTAGGTTAAGAATGTCTCTTAGCATTGTGCTAACTTCGTTGCCATTTGCGGCAGAAGCATTAATGCTAAAACTTGCAGGTACTGTTGGAGCCGCTGTTGGAGCCGCTACTGGTAATCCTGCTTCACCTGTGATAGATTCTGTAATGACTGCGACTGTTGGGTCGTTGGCCATTTGAACCATTGGCTTTGGCGAAGTTGCCTCATCAAGTTCAGCCAACTTTTTTAATACGTCGATCATTTGCATGTTATTTCTTCCTTGGATCATAGTCCGTTTGTTGAATTGGACTTTGGTTGTTTTGAGCTATACTATTTGTTGTCTTTCCCTCTGCGGTACTTGGAATAGTTTCGCTTCTTTCTTTACGCATGGCCTTAAGGTCATCGTTCAATGTCTTTACAAGACTTTCATTGTATTCAGTGCCATAATAGTCTTTGGTATCTATTTTTGCCACTTCAGTATAGTTTGGATCTTGAAGCAAAGAACCTTCACGCACTTCTGCATCTAGTTGATATGCTTCTGTAGGCTCACCAGGTTTTCTTACCACAACATAATCCGGTCCCTTCTCAATGCCAGCTGAAATATATTCATGTAGTTCGTATGGTGTAGTTGGATACTCTAGAGCAACCTCATACACAGTAACTTGTGAATTGCGAATTTTTGGAAAATCTAATGGTAATGCCTGGATTGGAGTAGTGCCTGTTTTTTTGAAACTTGATACAACAAAGCGTTCTAGCATTTGTTTTAATTTGTCTTCGGCGGCAAAATCGCCTGCGATTTTAATTTTAAAATCGTATACTTTCTTGCTTTCGGACAGGTATTCTTTAAATGTTTTCATAGTTAATTCCTACCCTTTATTTATCCATGTTTTTAAGTTTTGCCAGGAGACTATTGCGGTCAGCGATCACAAAACCTTCGCCAGCTACAACGCCGTTACCGTCACCGGGATTATCTTTCTTATCAATAGCCAGCTTTTTCAACTGTAGCTCAACCATCTTTAATTTCTTATCTATCTTAGCTGACTTAGCTGTAATAGCGGCATTAAGCATATTTCCAGCAACTTCAAACATTCTGGTGCTGTAACGTGCTTCAACATTCATGCCTAGATCGTATATATCATCAAACGCTTCTTCAGCTTTTTTAGCCAGTGCATCTAGCTCGCTATCACTGATATCGCCCAGCCCTTTTACTTGTGGAAGAGCCGCCGAAATCTTGTCAAATTCTTCTAAAGTTTGCTGTAGATTTAAGTGTGTAGGAACAGGTGCTACAGGTGCCGCTTCTACAGGTTTTTCTTCTGCAGGATTGATGTTTAGTAGTTCTTCAAGTTTCTTAGTCATAATATTACTTATTTTATTTCTTCCCAGTATGGAAAATATCGTTCTCGTTTAGAACCCTAAATTTCATACCCTTTTGCGAGGCCCACGCATTTGCCGCGGCCCATTTGGCATGATTTTTTACAAACTGCGCTTGGTTGTAAGGGTTTTTTCCGACCTTTTCTAATATCTGTTGATTAGCTGGTTTGATTTCCCATAACTCAACATGCTTCTTTTCCTGCTTGTCCTGAAATGATACTAAGAAATCAGGAACGTAAACTGTTTGTTTTCCAGTTAACGGATCTCTGTAGGGAATCTGTACAGCTTCGCTGGCCCATTGCTGAATTGCTGGATTGTTGTCACACATGCGCATGACTGCCATTTCCCAACTACTACGATAGATGGGAGCTTTGGTCCCTATATATTTTTCCGGGTTCTTCATATTGAATCGACCCTTGGCGGTATTTCTCATTAAGCTAAAATCTCTTTACTTACTAATGAATTGGCCTTGTAACTTACACTAAGGCCTAGGAAACTTGTTTTAAATCTATTAAAATTTAAAATCTCTGTAACTAACGCATTTAATTGTACGCCAGATAATCCTTGTATGTTTTCTAATACTTGCATAGGATTATAGCCGTCAATGTATGCTTGATAAAGAATTGTATAAGCAATAGTTTCTGAAGAAACTTTACTAAATCCATTACCTTCAAAAAATCCTTTGATAGCATCAAACGTACTTGCATCAATAGGAAGGTCTACAGAATAAAAATTATTGATAGTATTTTTTGTACTATCAGCACTATCTGCATTTTTTACTTTTGGAATGTTAGTGTATATTGTCATATTATTGTTGAGCCGAAGGAGCTGGTGCTGTACTTAAATTACTTTGTAGATTATTAATATTATCAGTAATCGCTTGCATTTGTGCTTGGTATTGATTTGGTGCAACATATCCTGCTTGAGCATATTGTTGTCTTATCAATGCGGCCGCTTCTGGTCCGTCTGATGCAAGAGCGGCATTCACTGCGGCATTCACAGTAGCCTGTTGATCTGTTGCGGTAGCAGAGGCATTTTGCAATGCTGTTAGAGCAGTCTGTTGTTTTTCAATTTCTGCATTAATAGCGGCATCCCCCCCTCCGGATAGATCTGTTAAATCAGTTCCTGTCAATACAAGATTTTTTGCACTTAGTGGAGGTGGTGTTCCTGCATAATAATTAGCTGATGCAGATGAAGAAGTTGCTCCGAGTGAAGAACCTAATGCGACCGCAGGAGTTGGATTGAAATTTGTGCCTACTAACATAGTTCCAACACCTGGACCAAAACCTAGTGATTTACCTAATGCACCTAAGCCGCCGCCGATCAAGCCCGATAGTCCGCCGCCAGACCCATTCAATGCTCCTTTGACAGCACTATTTAAAATGCTTTGACCTTCTGCCTGCAACGATGCTTGTGTAATATTTCGATAGTTCTTTATCAAATTAGAACCTTGTATAGCAATACCTGCCGCACCAAGGAAGCCGCCAGCTGATTGACCACTTAGTAATCTGCTGGTTGATCCGAATAGGTCTTCTGCACCTTGAACAATACCACCAGGTCCAAATAAACTACTATTGCCGCCACCTGCAATGCTCAACGGACTTGGTGTTAGATCATAGTGGAAAGTAGCAAAGCCTGCAGGATTATCTCTAGCAACACGACCTTCACCATAAAATACAGTTTCGTAACCAATACTGCATCTGCTCTGCGCAAATTTGCTTCCTTGGGTTTGATCTAGTTGATCGTGTTCCCAAGATTCTATTAATGGATTTACTAAAATGTAACTTGTGAATCTTTTTTGATTTAACTGATAGATAGTTATTGCATTGAAAAAAGGAACGCTTTGATTATTGTTAAGACCAAACTTACCGTTAATACCTGTACGACCTAACGGATCTTTAATTTCAATCTCTGGACTATATTTCCAGTTATTTTGGAATGCCGCAGGTCTTTGTCCTGCTGTTAGTGTGCTACCTGTTTTAACACTTTGCCCCCACCATGTATCTCTATAGTAGTAGCGAAAATAGTTGACCCACAAACTGTTTGTCACGTTGCTCATATCATCGTGGAATGATAGAGAAACAGGTTCATAAGTGATTTTTTGTTGTACTAGGGTTTTTCTATTATACTGATTTATAGTTTCAGTTTGTATTTTAAATTTTGGTAAGTCGGCAGACTTGACCAGCATACCTGCTTCATACTCTCTATTTTGATTGATCCACTGCACTTCTGAAATAGCGGCAGGATTGATAGAAAATACAACATAAAAGATCCAGCTGTTTTTAGGAGCAAGAGCATAGGTATCGTCAAGATACAACCGACTGGCATGAGCGTAATCGTGTAGTTGACCTTGATTAGTAAAACCGGTAAGATAATCGACTATTGATGGCATATGAATATTTAGTCATAAAAAAGCCTGGAGATAAATCCAGGCTTTGTGTGTGATCCTACTATGTAGATTAACCTGTAGCTAATGTGCCTAAGGTACGTCCAACAGCAACACCAATGCCGATCGGAGCACCAGTTGCGTCTGTCTGTATAGCGTTATCATAAGCAATAGATAGTGTGATATCCATTGGGTCTGAAGAACTGTAATCACCTTGTTGATATTGAGCTTGTTTAACGTAGCAACCATCTAACTCAAATGTTTCTAAAACATTAGGAGTATAAGCGCCGTTACCGCCATCAAGGATTTCAATCTTTGTAGTAAACTTGTAGTCGATACCCGAACTTGCAACTGCTTGTTCAAAGAAGTCAAATTGTTTCTGTAGCTGTTCGCCAACTAATCTGCTTACAGCACCAGTCATATCATCACGTACAACAAGTTGAATATCTTCCCACTTGTGTTTGCCAGCATACTTAACACGGCTGTTATAAACGTGTAATTCAACTTCGTCAAAACTTAGATTAGGACGACCAACAGTCATAACCTGTTTGGTTATTTCTGTAGTTGGCTTTGATACTCCAAAATTCTCTAATGTTACACGAAATCTGTACTTAACCTTTGGCATCAACAAGCCTTGGCTTGTTGAGCTCTGTCCTGGCGGTAGTGGTACAGATAATTTACTTAAACTTGCAATAGCCATTTAATATGCTCCTTGTTCTATATTATTTACCATTCCTATTAACCCTGTGCTGTCTGGCCAAAATTGCCTGACTTAATAGCGCCAGTGTTTAGCAAGCGAACTGGAATGTAAATGAATTCAACTGCTTTAACTGGTTCAACAGCTATATCAACCCATAGTTCTGAACGGTCAATTCTTGCTGGTGTATTGTTGCTTGTGTCGCATACAACGATATAGTCGTATAAAGCACGTTGACCAACTAACTCTAACAAGAAACTTTCAACAGAGTTTTTAACTTCGTTACGTGTGATTTGATCATTAGGTTCAAACAAGTATGGACGAACAATAATGTCTAACTGTCTACGTAAGTAAGCTACTAAACGTGAAACGTTGATACGATCTACTGCACTTGTAGAATTACTACGAGTATAGTTACCAAAGTTTAAAATACCAGAACCATTCAATGTAGCAATAGGATTGATTCTAACATCTTGTAGAGCCATTGTATCACGGATACCTTGTGGTAATGCAGACGGTACAAATTCGCCTGTTGTTGCATCTACGTAACCTACTGAAGAAGCATTGTCAACGATACCACGGCGTGTACCTGCTGGTGCAAACCATTGATAGCTTACAGCATCACTGTTGATAAATGTGCGTAGCATCATGTGGCTTGGAGGAACAACGATGTAGTTACCTAAGTTGTCATTTGTATAACCACTTGGGTAGAACAATGCTGTGTAGTCATCACGTGTTACTGCTCCTGCTTCGCCATTGTCAAGTGCTGTTGTGCTTGCACCCCATGCTTGGATAGCTGTTGCATTAGCTGGTAAACGGAATGGTGTATCACCGATAACAAATGCTGTTTGAGCACGATCATCATTCAAACCAACCATGTTCTGGATAGTTTCAGGATAACCTGGGCAAGCCATGATGTTGAATACTAATGTATCTGTATCTTTCAATGCATCGTTTGTATCAATCAATGCTTTTAGAGATTTAACAACAAAACCGCGTTGTGCTAAACGACCAAATGTACCAACTCCGTAATCATTGTTAGGACTTACAGAAACCCAACGAGCAGGATTGTAAGGAGTTGTTGAATTAGAACCATTCATTGGATCGCCAGTACGAATATTAACACCATTGTTATCATTAATATTGATGTAGTTTGCTTCGTATTGTTTTACGTTGTAGCCAGAACGACGTAGGTTCCATAGGCGTGTACCACGTGGGTATAAACCTGGATCTGGTGCATCTGGATCAACATAATCGCTCGCTAATAACTGTGGGATAGTTCCAGGTGTTGTTGCATAGCCATTTGTTGCCCAACGTGCATCATGGAAAACCCAACCATTTGGACTTGTGTGATCTGTTGGATCTTGTAATTCCCATTTTAGAGTATTACCGTTGTAAACATAAATGTTTTGACCATATAGATCCATGTCACCTGTTTGGATCCAAATATCACCGTTTGCTAATGCAGAACCAGTGCTTTGTGTAACAGGCTGTGTTACTGAAATGATAGGACCTGCTGGGTCGGTGGATGGGAAAGCATTTTTATAACCTTGCCATTTCTGACCATTGTGATACATGATATCAACTTGATTGAATACGTTGCTATACCATAATGTACCATTTTCTGGGCTTGATGTTGGTGTTGTTTGTGATGATGTATATACTAATGGAGCCCAGTTGCTGGCTTTGAATGTATATCCGTCAACTTCTTTTGTACCTGCCGCATAGAAATTAGTAGTACCAGACCATGTGTCTGCTACACTATTAAATGTGTAAGGTGTAAATCCAGCTGACGCTAAAATGTTGCCTGGATCTTTAAATTTAATTTCGCCACCAGTTGCATGTATAATAGAAATAGTTCCGTCGCCGTTTAGAGTTGCGGAAGTATTTTGTAGTGTACCTGCACCGTTAATTTGCAATACTAATTGACTTAGTGTTGTACCGCTTAATGTGATAGCTACTTCGTTAGTTAATGTTGCAGAACCTGGAACGCTTTCTTTGATTGTTAGAACAGCACCATTTGGTAGTGTAGGAGGATTAGCTTGTGAAGTACTTGTAATCACTGTTGGTGATACAGCTGAACGTCTCCAAACACGGAAATCTGCAAATGAAGCAAAATTGCTTGATGTTGTTGCAGTACCGTTACCATGGTTAAAATTGCTCTCAACGAACAATGTACCAACAGCAACGTTTGTTCCGCCGCCTGCTAGATCTAAGTTATAGATAGCTGTCTGTGCATCTGGATAGATAGGAGCGGCAATTTGTGTAAAGGCCTGTGTTGTACCACTGTATTGTTTTACAATCCAGCTGGCGCCTGCATTAGGACTTGTTGTTTTTACATATACAGAACCGCTTGGTCGTGTGCTGAAATCAGGATACTGTGTATGCGGTCCGATGAACAATGATGGAGCATAATATGTCTTAGCACTCCAACCTAACTCAGCGATAGTAGAAGCTGTTCCGCCGATTGTGATAGTACCTGGATATTGATCAACATACAATTCTAGTTGGCTACTGCTGTTAACTTTAGCACCAACACCGCTTGTATGCAATGTTGAGTTAATGCTTTGAGCAACTGTGATCGCTGTACTTGCTGTACTAACAGCAATAGTTGTACCATTAATGATCAATGAACCTGATGCAGATGCAAAAGTTGGATTTGATGTTACACCAGCAACTGTTGGATAGCTTGTTACCCAAGAAGTAGATTTAAATGTGCTTACGTTAGCATTAGTAGCAAAGTTCGTTTCGCCAGATGATCCAACATGCACCCAGTTACCGTCTTGGTTCTTGTATTGTACTTCGTTAGTATTACCATCGTCTGTTGTGATAGCATAAGAACCAACCGCACCAAAACTTGGAGCAATAGTTACGCCGTCACCGTTTACAGTAGCGATAGCTTTGTTGCTGTCGTCAATAACAGACAAACTTTGAACGCTAAATGACTGTGCGCCAGCATCCCATTCAAAAATACCAAATTTTGTATTTGAAGTGTCTAGCCAGTATGTACCACTTGGAGGAGCACCTGCAGGAGCAGAGCTTGTTCCAACTAATTGTCCTAGGTCAACATCAGCACGGGCAACAAATACTTTACTGCTTACGCCTAAAACTGAGTATGCGGCTTGTAGACCGTACTCGTTACGCTCTCCGCCGTTTACTGGATTGTTACTAGAATCAACTTCAAAGTATGGTGTGCCAAATGTATCTGTAAGGTCACGTTGACTTGTGATAGTCCACACTTGATTTTTGTACTGACTTGTAGTACCAGCGGCTACGCCAGTACCTGATGAATTTTGTTTGTTGGCCGCAGTAGCGATAAAGATCAAAGGCACTGTTCCTGGTGCCGCTGGTGTGTAAAAACTTTCGTTTACTATGCTTACTGATACGCCTGGTGAATTTAATGTTGCCATCCTATGCATCTCCCATGTAATGGTTTGTTCATCAGTATTTAGTGGTTATACCAATTTTCTATTGGTTAAATACCATTGAAAAGGGCACGAAAAAGGGCGGGTATGATCAGATCATTGTGTAAAACATGCGGTAAAAGACCGGTTGCTATCAACTATCACAAAGAGGGTAAGGTATTTTACAGGAAGTCTTGCGACCATTGTTCGAGAGATAGAAAGCCTGGTCTTACTAAATGGCAGTTAGCAGGCTATAAGAAAAAGGATACTTGCGATCGGTGTAATTTCACCAGCAAGTATCCTGATCAATTTGATGTGTTTTTTGTCGACGGAAATCTAGAAAATTGTCGGCATGCAAATTTAAAAACTATATGTGCTAACTGCCAACGATTACTACATCAGCTCAAGCTACCATGGAAACGGGGAGATCTCCGACCAGACTTTTAACCTGATCGTATAAGTCATCAATACTTCCGTTATTATCTAGGATAGCATCGAACTTGGTTCCTACCCATGCTGTTTCTGATGCATGGATCCCTGTTTTTTCTAATCTATGTTTACTGGTTGCCCATGTTAAATTACCGTTCGGGCCTTGATTTACACTAACTGCGGCATCGTACCATTCGGGCTCTAGCCCGCGGACTACACGGACAACAATGCCGCCAGCGGCTTTAATTGATTTAATTTCATTAGGAAAACGGCAGTCACTAATGACTATGTCATCTTTCGAGTTGCGTAGTTTATTCTCTAATGCGGCAATCCAAATATCGTCATGGAAGCCTTTGCGACAAACTTCAGTTCCCCAGTATTGTAATACCCAACGTGGTGTTAAATGAGGCATACCTAAACGTTCTGCCCACCACGGATCTACTTGTTCTCGCCATTCGCGGGCTGATTTAGTTCGCCCCTCTAACATTGTACGGTCCCAGCCAAACACTTGTGCCACAGCATCTTTAAGGCTGTTGGCAAAACTTTCTCTTCTAAATTCGTGGAAATTTGTTAGATAGTCGGCAATAGTATCTTTGCCTGATCCAATAAAACCGCACACACCTATAATCATAGTATCTCCTAGTCGATACTATATTTTATTACAATGTGATTACAAGGTCAATCTTTTTTGGTTCTTTTTGTGGTCTTTTTTGCGTTCCAGTTGTTTACCGGACTTGTTGTTGATACGTCTTTATTTTCGTGGCTTCCGCCAGGAGTTAATTGTACTTTAGGAGTACCTACTAGATTAGCCGCGGCTTGTAAAATGCTATCTTCAACATCAGTGTATCCAATAGTAACCATTTTCAAACCTGTTGGGCCTGCAACATCCATTTTATTATCAGGAAGGCCGGCCATAGCAACACCAAAGCGATATGCAAGATAACCGGAGCTGTTATCTAGTTCTGGAAAAATATGTGAGTTAGGTAGTGCCTGGGCAACATCCGGAGTCCAACCTTTAGCTCCTGTATAATCTCTCGCTTCGACTAATTCTCTTATTTTCATATTATCCTCTTACAAACCACATCGGAGTTTCACCGGTCTCGCTATTTCTAATAGCTAATTCTAATTTTTCAATTTCTTCTTTACCGGCAGATATCAATGCATCACCATTTAATGATGTGCCGCCTTGTGGACCAGCGATCTGATTAAACTTACTACGAGCTTCACCTAGTATAATCTTACAGGTTGCCAGTGTATAATCTTTAATCCAAATACCTGCGTATGGATCTTTTACAAGATCAAAGTCTGGTCTATGATTGTTCACCCATAACAATAGTGTTTCTTGTCCTCTTGGACGTTGCATTAATGTTAATTTTTTATTAGAAGGATTAAAACGAAAGTTGATAAAACTACCAAACATTTTACCCACTAAATTCTGATAACTTGCAAACGCAAAATAGGTTGCTAAACCGCCCATGTTGCTAGAGCTTAACAAATAGGTATTTGTATAAGCCAAGTTAAACGGTTCAAATAATGTACCTGTATCGCCACCGCCTGTTCTACTACCAATACTTCTACGGAATACTTCGCGCACACTCATAATTTCTGGTGCTAATTGATATTCGTTAACGTCTTGATCTACAGTTATAAAAGCATAGCTTTCTTCAACAGAATTTGCACTACGTTGACGATATACGGCTAGGGCACGGTCTATAGCTGTTTGGTAATTAGAGGGCTCTAATTCAACATCGACCATACCGCCACCCAACATATTGGTAACGTAATCTATAATTTCTTGGCGGGCATCAGTTGTATCACTCATGCTTATATTTAGTTAAATACACTACTATGCCAAGACTATCTCTATACCGTCCCGAAAAGGGCAACGATTTCAAGTTCTTTGACCGCCTAATTAATGAACAATTTCAGGTGGGCGGAACAGACATCTACATACACAAATATGCAGGCCCTGTAGCACCAGAAACCGGAGAGTCCACTCCTAGCCAGCCTACAAATACTAATTATGATCCTACATTAGGGATACAAGATCTGCTCCTAATGGAAAACAGAGACCGTCATTACGAGCCAGATGTTTACATCGCTCGTGCAATTTATACAATGCAGGATTTGGACTTTAACCTAAGTCAGTTTGGCATATTTTTAACTAACGATAACGTGATGATTCACGTACATTTACGTACTATAGTAGAGCTACTAGGACGTAAGCCTGTATCTGGTGACGTGTTAGAACTACCCCATTTAAAAGATGAATATGCATTGGGTGATGCGACTATTGCTTTGAAACGATTTTATGTAGTCCAAGATGTTACTCGTCCGTCTACTGGATTTAGTCCAACATGGTATCCGCACTTGTTAAGATTAAAATGTGCTCCGATGGTCAACAGTCAAGAATTTGCAGAGATACTTAATCAAGAACAGTATGATACTCAAGGTAATCCTGCTGGCACATTAAAAGAATTAAACACAACGTTTGATATTGCACAACAAATTAACGATGCAATCATAGCGCAAGCAGAAGCAGATTTACCTATGAGTGGATATGACACAACTCCTTACTATGTGGTACCATTAAACACACAAGGATTTGCAGATGTTGAAGATGTTAGTGATACCAATGTTGATGTTACCGCAGAAGGTACCATTGATGCATCTGTAGTACTGCGCACACCCGATCACGAATATTATCTCGGATATAACACAGGTGGAAGTGTTCCACCAAACGGTGCTCCTTATACGTTTGGCATTGATTGGCCAGCAAGACCTATTCTAGGTCAATTCCACTTGCGAACTGATTATTTTCCAAATAGATTGTTTAGATATGATGGTAGTTACTGGCTCAAGTTTGAAGACAATGTACGTATGGAAGTAACTAACACTCCTGCTGATGGTGATATGAATACTCCAAATAGCCAAACACGTCAGACAGAAGTTACCAGCTTTATCAATAATACAAATACTGCTACTATCGGTACTAAAGTTGTACAGGAACGTCAAGCACTAAGTAAAGCACTACGATTAAAGGCGGACAATTAAGATGGAGTATTTTTACGATGGTCAGATAAGACGCTACTTAACACAATTTATGCGTCTAATGAGTAACTTTAGTTACAGCGACAACAAAGGAAATCTAACAAGAGTACCTGTTCGCTACGGTGACATGAATAGACAAGTTGCTCAGATACTAAACAAAAATAGTGAAAACACTATGCCAACTGCGCCTCTTATTGGTTGCTATATTAAAAATCTAGAAGTTGCACGTAACAGATTGCAAGAACCTACTCATATCAGTAAGGTACAAATCAAAGAGCGCGATACATGGGTTAACCCGCAAACAGGAATAGAAGAATACATAAACATCGAAGGCGAAAATTACACAGTCGAAAGACTAATGCCTGTTCCATATGATCTAACATTCCAAGCAGATATATGGACTACAAACACAGATCAAAAATTACAGTTGATTGAGCAGATGTTAGTATTATTCCGCCCTAGTTTAGAACTACAAACAACTGACAACTATCTAGACTGGACCAGTTTAAGTGTTCTCGAATTAACTGAACTAACATTTAGTAGTCGTCAAATACCTCAAGGTACAGAGCAAGATATAGATATCGCAACACTACAGTTCTTAACACCAATTTGGTTAACCACTCCTGCCAAAGTTAAGCAGATGGGAATTATTACAAATATTATTACATCTATATTTGTCGAACCTGAAGGAACACTAGGTGCTGGTGAATATCATACCTACACAGAAACAGATTTCTTTGGTGGTAGATCACCAACAGCAGTCGATGGGACTACATTAGGTAATCTAGGTGTGTTGATCCTAGATGGCACAGCTAAATTGTTAGCGCCTGCAGAAGGTGTATCTAATGATGAAGTTCCTTACAAGTATGGCCTAAACATCAGTTGGTTAAGAATCCTCGATCAATATCCTGGAAAATTCCAGGCAGGACTTAGCCAGATTAGATTAAAGAAACCATCCGGTACAGAAATTATAGCACGTATTAGTTTAGATCCTGCAGACGAATCAGTCATGCACCTAGACTTTGATGCTGATACTATACCAGCCGACAGTCAAGTTCCTCCGAACAGTGGCAAAACTTACATCGATGCTATCATAGATCCAACAACATTTGATCCAGTTAATCCTGTAGCAGGTATACGCTATTTGATATTAGAAGATATCAATACAGATCCTAAATTAGCACAGGCCATATTTGAAGACCAAGCGGCAAAAGCATGGCGCAATACAGATGGAACATATCTACAGGCTCATGCCAACGATATCATTACATGGAGCGGAACAACATGGGCTGTTGTTTTCGATTCACAGTCAGTTACTGATCTCACTTACATAACTAACATTAGAACAGGCATACAATATGTATGGGACGGTTCTATGTGGTCTAAGAGTTTTGAAGGTGAATATAGATCTGGTAATTGGCGATTAATTTTATGAACAATGTAATTTGTAGTGGTGGAATATTTTTCTCAAAAGAGACTCAAAGGTTCTTGTTTTTGCTCCGTAATCAAGGAAAAACAGCAGGAACTTGGGGAATAGTAGGGGGTAAAAATGAGCCACTGGACACAGCACCCATTAACACTCTAAAAAGAGAAATCACAGAAGAAGTTGGATTCTTACCAGAGATATGCAAATATGTTCCATTAGAACTGTTTACCAGCAAAGATGAAGGCTTTTATTATCACACATATTTGCTGGTAGTCAACGAAGAATTTATTCCTAAACTAAACGAAGAACACGTGGGCTATGCCTGGTGTAATTTAGAACACTGGCCAAAGCCATTACACAACGGTGTTCGTGTTACCCTCAATAATAAAATCATCAAGGCTAAGATCGATACTATAATCGATATCTTAGCTTGATTTTCTCACTACTAATAGATAGAATCCATTCCACCAAGCAGTTAGATCTTCTTGGTCATTCAAAATCACTTTAGAATAAACAACGTCTAAACCTGCGGCTTTGATTCCTGCATCGGTGCCGTCTACAACACCTTCCCAATTAGCATCATCGACTAAGATAAATGCTTCATCGGCGAGTACTTTAGAAAAATACTTGATAGCCTTAGCTGTAGTATTAGGATCGTGAGGACCATCATAGAAGAAAAAGTCTACAGGTTCAACTTCTTCTAGATTGACATCAAACATATCAGATTCATAAACGATAACTTTGTTGTCGCCCTTGAATCGTTTGACATTAGTAATAAAATCTTCTTTGTTGTTAGGCGGCATTTCAAAAATATCATTAGCAGGTTGATATGTATCTTTCCATGTATCAATACAAATAACTTCTAATGAATTATCTTTTAGGGCGGCACAAGCAGTTGCACCTAACGCACTTCCTACTTCTAAGTAACGTGTAGAATTTTTCGCTAATTTATTGATAAGACTTTCCATCTTCCAGCTTGTTAACCCAGGAACATCAATATTGATCATATCAATTGAGCTACCTAGCACTGCATCAATGGCTTGTTGTATTCTAGGAGTTAATGGTTCAGTCTTTTTCTTGTTAACAACTTTATCGCAGTATTGACATTCCCAGCAATCAAACTTGCAGTTCTTAATTTTTTCACGCCAAATGTTAATAGGCTTTTCAGTAAGATTACCTTCTTCAATGTACTCTTCAAATCCGTCAAATAAGATTTCGTCACCTTCAATAAATCCTGCAACAATGTCTAGTGTTTCATTGAATCTTTCAATACTTTCTCTGCCATGCATTTTAAACACATCAACATAGTCAAGCAATTCTACCCAATCTTCTCTCCAAGGAGGTAAGTTTGCAGTTTTTAATGGAACAGCAGGATCTTCGTGATCCCATTTAGGACAACTTACACGGCTAATGCTGTCATTAAAATATTGAGGACGTGACATATCTCTGCTGTTGTTAAATTGATAGTGTTCATCCATCATAGGGCATGCACCTAAACAACCTTCATTAGCCAACAAACTAATTGTTACATCTTTACCAAGATGTTCTTTGACCCATTCTTTAGCAGTTTTCAATCTTTTGAGAGCATCTCTATCACGCATTAGATCTCGGTCAATACAAACATAATCAAATCCTGCTTTGGCATGCGCTACAAATTCTGCAGGAGTGCGTACATTTCTTAAGATTGTGTTTTTAACATACAGTTCTGGGTAACGTGCTTGTATCTGTCCTGTACTCATCCAATGTATATGTGGTAAAATAACAGAACGGATTCCAGCATCATACAAGGGCTGAAAATGTTCTAACCATATATCGAGATTTTTTTGTGTAGGAGCTACATCGATGTTGTTGAATGTAGCGCAAAGATTGATGCCGGTCTCCCGGTGAAGGTTGAACGCGGCATCTATTACAGAGAAAGCATCTTGTTGAGAGACAAAAATATCTCCCATTGCATCTTGATTGAACGGAGGAATTCTTGATGTAAAATACACATCAAAAATAAAGTCCTTATAGTACTTACAAAACTCTAAAAAATTAAAGTATTGTTGTTCCGTTAATTTTGGGTTGATCGGTAAGCTGAATATTTTTTGCGTCGTCGCAGATATCTGGGATTCTTTCATCTCTACTCTCTAATAATTTATCGACAGCACCTTGTGCTCCTAGCGATATATTATGTATCCCTGCTTGGACTAGGCCTGCATACTTTGTGGCCATTTGTAAAGCTTCGATTTGATCTGTTTCAGGCATCATAGCGATACTATCCATGTTACCATGGCCAACACGACCATAGCTGATAATATCCATTGCGGCCTGCTTACCCATACGTGCGATCCAATACTTGCGTTCTTCTTCTGCATTTTCTTCAGCAAACCATTCTAGGTCTTCTTCAGTTTTTGCATAGTATTTTACGATTTCTAAAAACGCATTGATTTCACGTTCTGCTTGTAGCATCTTACGTTTCCAAATAGTAATATCGTAATCATTCTTATCGATATCTACTTGTAACATTTCTTTAGCGATCTCATCAACTGCTTCTGCTTGATCTCTCAACCATTTTTTACGAAGCAATTCTGCTTTTCGCAAGCTGGCTTTAATTTCTTGATGAGCGTGATAGCGTGTTTCAAGTTCCATATATGCTTGGCGAACTTGACGCCATGGTGTCAGCTGACTTCTTGCTACGAAGTTTTGACATTGATATGCGGTCATACCCATATTAGAGTGGATCGCATAAGTCATGATTTCTTTATCGAAATCATCCATACCGTAGCGTGTTAAGAAATCGTCATCAACTTTGATTTCGTTTACATCTGACGCTACGATATTTTCTAGGTCTTTTATATATTTGTTTGTTTTGTTAGAATTGGAATCCATATGGCACCGGTGTTTTTCTTGTTAAACTATCGGGTCCTTCTGTCAATCCCATTGCTTGTGCTTGCAAACCTGGAATAGCTAACCCGAAGTACCTTTCGTACTGGATATTTATATCCCACACATTTTGGCATGCTTGGAAATCGGCTAAGATTTTCTGTTGCTGTACCAATAGATCTGCAACTTGTTTTTCAAACGCTTTGGCCTTTGCTACTATGCTGTTAGCCAATTCGGTTTTATCACGACCATGCGATGTTGCTAGGTAATCTAAGAAATCAGTATCGCCCGGTTGAGCTTGACCTGATAACCATAGCTTTGCTTCATCTTTCTGTATATCCCAAGTTTCCTGTTCTAGGCGTCCGCTTGGAGCCATAGATAAGAATCTACGTTCAAATTCATCTTCGATCACTTCTTTCGCAAACAAATACATAAAGTCACGTACTTCTTGTACGATATCATCTGTAAGTGCTACAGGAATCTTTACACCTGCTGGTAAATTTTGGCTAGGTGTAATACCGTCGACCGGATTGATTTTTGACATGATCGAATCGTCAGTATTAGATACCCAAACTTTGGCCGCCGCACGATAGTCAGCAAAGAATTGCTTACCGTTAATCGCCATTGACTCAGTAATGAATGTGATTTTTTCTCTTGGCCATGTATAGCAAAGTGTATCGTAAAGATTCTTGCTCATTGCTACACATTGTACATTGAATAAACTGTACAATTCTTCGCAATACATCGCAGGATCTTGGTGACTGCTGTCAAATACTGATTGATCTAACACATGATCACCAACAATCATAAAAAGTGTTGATGTATTGATAAATGGGTTGATATCGTAAGCAGGATCTCCGCCACCTAGAATAGGAGGAAGAGCTTCTACGTTCTTTACTACAGATACGTCCCAGTAGTCTACTGAATATGTTGATGTTGTCATTGATTAAACTCCTGGACGTCCTGAACTTGCTACTGTTGCGGCCGCGCTACATGCGTGTCCTGAACTTGCGCCGTAGTGACCTTTGTTACGTGTAGCCGCTTGCATACGTGTTTGTGCGTTGTTATTATAAGTTGTCTTATCGCACTTGTTATTTTGTTGGCCGTCATAGTTACCAGTCATGTAACCCCAGTCTTGACCTGCCATCATAACGTCCTCACCATATGCTGAAATTTGTGAGAATGTTGTGATACTGTTACCGTTAGTTTCGTTAAACACAACACGACCTTGTTGTACGTTGTTACCTGTACCAACATAGTGCCATCCGTATTTAGAACTTAAGAATTTCATAAACCCGTCTGGTGTAAACTGTGTTGGGCTTCCAAACCAGCTGTCGTTGGAGTGTGTAATACCACTTGAACCGCCACCAATTGAGAACCAAGAAATTTCTTGGCCACCACAACCTGAAGTAGGACCACCTCCGCGGTTGTTACCGTTAGTTGTGTACATAACTTCTGTAGGCATGTGCATTTTTTCTGTAGAGCTTGGGCCGCCGCCTGTTGCGTATCCATATTGATATGTCATAGCACTTGCCGCACCGTGAGCACGACGAGCTACTGACATGTCCCATCCACCAACTGTTCCGTAACCCATAACTGACTGAGGATCGTCACCTGAGTAACCAAAAGAGTAAGGACTAAATGTACCACCTGTTTTACTGCGGTTAATACCTGTGTATAAGTTGTAGCTGTCGGTGTGTTGTGAAGCGCCACCAAATCCGTTGTTTGTTCCTAGCGAATAACCGTTGTAATCTGAGAAGAAACCATCCATGTAATCGCCCGTGTACATCAACTGCTCACCGCAATAGTAGGTGATATCAGTTGAATGCCATGTCTTGTTCAAGGCACGCCATGCATTTGAACCCTTGTAACCTGCAGAACTAAATCCGTGTGTATAAATGCTACGATATCTGTAGCCTGATTGTGGGTTTCCTGATGGGCTACCTGGATATGTCCAGAACGCTACGGAACCGTCAGTAACTAATGTTGCGCCGCGGCAGTATGAGTCCGCGCTAGGTAGCGGATAAATGCCCGGAATAATGTTAGTGTTACCAATGTATAATGCCATGTTAGTTTCCTCTTGTTGCTATTATTTATTTGAGTAGCTTTGCTACCAATGCTTTTAGTTCCGCTACTTCTTGTTTTAGTGCGGCAATTTCGTCTGAATGTTCGTTGTGACCTGCAATTACTAACGGTACTAATTTTTCGTACTGTACAGTTAGATAATTTTCACCTGTTTTGCTGTTTCCTTCTGCATCTACGTCAAAAGGAGCAGGGCCTGTAGCTTCTGGTTGTACTGCTTGCACTTGTGCCGCGTTCAAACCAACTTGTACTCTAGTAGATTTTTGTCCTAAACTGATAGCAAGTTCGTTGTTTACGTAGGTAAATGTATCAAGTGTTCTTAGTTTAGCACTTGCGCCAGTTACAGGAGCAAGAACTGTTTTTAATCTAATATCAGAAGTATTAGTGTACAAGTCGCCTGTTACATATAACACACCGTTGACCTGCATCGCGCCTGTACCGTTAGTCTGGAACAAGTTGTTACCTGAACGATACATGTAAATTTCGCCAGTTTGGTAACCGCGAATATATGATCCAGCACCATAGTTATAAGATCCAAAGAATAGTGATCCACCAGTAGTAATGTTAATATCGCCAGACCCTGCTACAGTTAAGCAGACGCCAGCACCGTTAGCGGCTGAGTTATTGTTTACAGTTAATGCACCGCTTGTTTGACCTGTAATAGTATGTGTATATCCAGTTGCGCTAATTGCAAACTGTCCAGATCCAGCAATACCTGTAAAGTTACCTGAATAGGCAGTAACACCAGAACCAATTGGTCCCTGAAATGTTGAGCTGGCTATGTGGACTGCGGCAGATAATGTACCACTGCTAGGATTATAAGTTAAGTGAGATGAGTCAACATATTCGTTTGTTACTGCACCACTTACTGAGTTAGTAAACAAAGGATAGTAAGTCGCGTTTGTTGTAATATTGGAAACAGTAACACCAGTTTGTGCCCAAGCAAGACCGGTACCAGTTGATGTTAGAGCGTATCCCGAAGTACCTGAAGAGCCACCAATATACAATGCACCACCTAAGGTAAGACCTGCTGATATACTTGCACCGCCTGTAATAGCTAATGTGCCAACACCTGTTGTACCGTTTGCCGCAGTACCTGCAGTCATCGACCAGTTACCGGATCCATCGCTTTGTAAACGGATGTTACCTGCACCGTCTGAAATAAGGATACCGTTGTTTACCGCAGTACCACCACTGGCTCCGCCAAGTATGACTACGTTCTGTGCAGATGCTGATAATGAAGATCCAGCACCATAGCCAACTAAAGTATTACTAAATCCGTTAGTTAATGGGTTACCTGCGTTATAACCAATCAGCGTATTCTGATATCCGCCGACCATCTGGAAACCTGCTTGGTAACCAATAGCAGTATTACTGTAGAAACCGCCGTTACCTGTACCCAATGCGCGATAGCCGATAGCTACGTTGTTGGTTAAGCCGCTATTGTTAGCGGTATACATAGCTTGATAACCGATAGCTACGTTGTTACCGCCGGTAGCAGTTTGTGACAACAATGCCTGATAACCAATTGCTGTATTACCTGCTGAACTTGTTAGTGCGTTACCTGCATAGTAACCAATTAAAGCATTAGTACCACCAGTTAATAAGTTAGCACCTGCGGCAGTACCAATTACCAAGTTAGTTGAAATACTTGATTGTCCAGTACCGACACGTACACCGCTGATGAACGCATCGCCGGCCGTAACAATGCTACCACCTGCAGATATGCCGCCTAGTGTAACAATAGCACCGGTTCCTGTAGAAGCAACACCGGATGCTAATGTAATCGCGGTGCTCTGTGGAACTGAAATACCCGTAGCTGAAACAGTTAATCCGTTTAGCTGAGTTGCAATAGCACCAGATGATTGACTGGCGCTTGAAACTAAAAATTGTAAGTTACCTGAATTTAATTGTACTTGGGCATTGTAGCCAGTTCCCATTACATAAGTAGTACCAGCATTATTATAGCTGTTGATGCCAATACCCATTGGGTACGTACTTGCACCAACCTGAAGTGAAATTCCAGTTAAGTTAGTTGAGTTGTATAGGTAAGCCGCAACGTTAGTAGTTGTGTTAACGTTAAGACCGTATGTTGCTTGTGATCCGCCAATTGCTAAGTTTGCGCTTAGTGCAAATGATCCGCCAATATTTAAGTTTCCAGATATACCCAATCCGCCCGCAACTACTAACGAACCAGTACCAGTTGTAGTACTTTGTGTAGGTGCTGTATAAGATCCAACGTAGGTTACACCTTGATAAGGTGCTATCTGAATTTGACCGCTTGCTTGTACTATTAAACTTGGAATACCGCTGGCATCGTTAACGGTATAAATGTTACCGGCCATACTATCAATAACACTTTGTAACTGTCCTGATAGACCTTCCCATGCTTGTGCCCCCGTGTCTAGAACACGGATATAGGTCGTACCAGAACTTGTTGCACTACCGCCCTGGAAGGCTATGATAGGTTCCTGTGCGCTATTACCTATGTTTGGCGTTATTAAAATGTTACGATTGGTATATGCCATCTCTTATTCCGTTTGTTCCTATATTTATTGGTCTATTACAGTCCAAAATATGAGCGATATGCTTGAAAAACTGATCTTACTTCGCTGTCACTTAATACTCTGTTATAAAATAATGTTGGTCCTATCTGTCCGTTAGGAGGTCCACTATAAAATAACTGTATTGATGCGTTGTTTGATGCTGAACCTGCTTGCGTTGCTTGATTGTCTAAGACGCCGTTATAGTAAATCTTAGCGGTCGCTGTTCCGCCAGGTGTTCCAGTTCCGCTAAATGTTCCTGCCCAAGAATGCCATTGGTTCAATGGTACTGTTGTATTTGATTGTAGCGTAGTAACTGGGCTCAAATAAGTGCCCCATAACATGTTGTTACCGTTACCCATATACATATAAGCTGTGTTAGATCCAGAAGTATAACCAAATGTACCACCTGCCTTTGAAGTCAAGTTCATGAACTGTATAACACTATAACCAGAACTCAATGAAAGGTTGTAGTTATTGTTTGAAGTAATGGTATAGCTGGCATTAGGAGTGAAATAGTTTCCACTCCATGCGCTTGCACTACTTAATGTCAATGCACTATTATCAATTTGATTATACGCAGTAGTACCTGTTCCTGGATAACATTTTGTGTTACGAGGATCGGCCATGTAGACCAATCCCGATAACGGTACATACGGTCCAATATTAATTGCCATTACAGATCTCCCTCTACGTCTAATTTGCCTACATCTTTACGTTCGGCCCATACTGTATAGAAACAGTTGATTTTCTTATTCATAATATTTTCATTACCAATGTAGACTTTATTGTTTTCAATACGATCTACATAAAGTTTCTGATGTGAACCAATCGGTGTTATATCTACAGTAATAGAACTTTCGTCAACTAATGCAGTCCAGTAATCTGGAAGCTCAATAACTCCTGTATCACAACGTCCACGAACATAAACACCATTTTCTGGTCCTTCTAAACTACCATATTGTAATTTCTGTCCAGGTTTAGTTGGATGGTCAATCAAGAAGCTCTTAGCAGTAGCATACAATGTACCACCAATATAAACGTTTCCGCCAACTCCAATACCACCATTAGTAATTACTAACGCACCTGTTGTTGTGCTTGTTGAGTTTACACCAGATGCAATAGTTAAACTATTGTTTGTTGTACCACCAAATTGTGTCATCAAGTTTGCAAATGTAGTAACTGTGCTACCTGCAACTGTTGCGGTTGTTGCAACAAACAAACTACCACCTGTGTAGATGTTATTGCTTGTTGATGGAAGAGCACTTCCTGAAGTTGGTGTATAGTAACCTGCGATATAACCTGGCTCGGCTTGAGCACCATATATATAGATACCAAATCCATTACCAGTATAGCTGGTTAAGCTGTCATTGATAACTGTACCAGCACCAATTGCTGTGTAGATACCAAATGTAGTAGCAGTAGCAGTACCCGGAGCATTAACTGTTAATGAACAACGATACCAGTTACCAGTTCCTACATAAGGAACTAATTCAATACGACCAGTTACTGGATATAATCCAGCGGCTGTACTTGCAACAACACCAGTTGATAAGTTATACCAAGCTGAGTGTGCCTGACCTGCTACAGTTACGTTGATTGCACCATATGTACGATCAGCGGCTTGTAAGAATACGCTAACTGTTACAGGACCAGTTTGACTAATTGTTTGTTGGAAATAATGGTTACCTCCAGTGGTACTTTCAATAAGTTTAGTAGCATTTAATGTGCCGTCTGGACTGTATGTACTACCTGCCTGGAAGGTTGAATTTAATTTAACCCAGTTAGACTGTGAATAGTCACTTGAATAAACTAAAATATTACCACCCTGTGAATATATACCGTTAGCGATAGTTGCACCGCCGTGGATAGCATTATTCTGTGTTATTAAGTTAGCACCGCTGTTAATAAAGACACTTGAGTTACCAATTACAACAGGTCCGCCAACAAATAAATCTTTACCAATACCAGCACCGCCAACTGTTGTTAAGCCGCCGGTTAGTGTTGAAACAGAAACTGTAGCTGTGTAAACGTTAATGTATGGTGTGCTGGTTGAGCTACCACCGCCACCGCCACCACCACCGGTGCTTACAGCTGAACCGTTAACATAAATGTTACCTTGGACGTATAATGAACCGCCAATACCAACACCGCCTGCAACTGTCAACGCACCTGTTGTAGTGCTTGTTGCTGAAGTAATGTTTGTGATGTTTGTAACACCAGGCATTGTCATTGTGCCTGCGGCATTGAACGATACTTTTAAGTTACCTTGACCGTCTGATATCAATACGTTATTGCTTGAAGTAGCAATAGTAGCACCAGTGTTACCACCAATAATAACGTTATATGCACCGGATGTGATTGCGTTACCAGCTTGGTAACCAAGCATCACGTTCTGTGTACCAATCGCTTGTTGTAGGGCTTGGTAACCAATAGCAATGTTATTAGATAGTGTTGTTGAATTTCCGTAACCTGCTTGGTAACCAATTAATACGTTATTAGTACCAGCCGCAATGTAATAACCTGCGCTTTGACCAAATATGGTATTAGCAGTACCGTTAGTTAATGAGTAACCTGCAGAGTTACCAACTACTGTATTTTGTGCGCCACTTACTGTGATACCTGCGTAAGCACCAATAATAACAGATTGTGCTGAACTTGTAGTTGCTGGATAACCTGCGTTACCGCCGTTCAAGAATATTGAGCCTTGGCCTGCACCGCCATCATCATTTACTGCAAGTTGTATTGTCTGCCAACGAACTTTGCCTACGTTAGTACCAAAGTTTAAGTTGCCGCCAGTCCAAACGTTTCCGCCTAGACCTAAACCACCGTTAGTAATAATAACTGCACCAGTTTGTGTGCTTGTAGCCTGTGTAGCATTGATGTGTGTTGTAACACCAGTAATGTTTACTGAGTTAGCCAACGTTGTGATGCCGCCAACATATAATTGTCGACTGATACCAACACCACCTGTTGTGTATAATGCACCAGAGCTGGTTGATCCAGAATCTGTATTATTTTGTATAAAGATCTGACCTGTTACAGTACCACCATTGAACGCTCCTGAGAAGCTACCAATGTTTTGTGTTGTAACAATCTGATATCCATTAATCCAACTGTTATTGGTTAGATAGATACTTTGTGCGCCAATACCACCAGTGACTTGTAATGCGTTACCTGCAATAGTTGATGTACTTGCAATATTAGAACTGATATATGTTGTGCCAGTAATGTGTGCTGTCGATCCAACATACAAATCACCGCCAATACCGACACCACCGTATGTTACAATACTACCGCTTTGTGTGCTAATTGATACTGTTGCTGTTGCAATAGTAAATGCACCATTGCCAAAGCGAGCCATTTCATAGTTAGATTGGTTAGCAAATATCAAGTTACTGCTGTAGCTCATTACAGCATCACCTTGAGCCGCAGTAGCAATAAAGTTACTTGGAGCACCTGCTATACCAATACGCCAGTCAGCTTGAGCACCTGTAGTTGTTCGTGTTACTTCTAGGTCAATATATGAACCTGCTGAGTTTGAACGTAGTTGATGGCTCTGTGCACCTGTAGCATATATACCATAACCGGCACTTGCCGCGCCGCTGATATGTAATTTACCTTGTAAGTTGCTGGTTGCACCAACACCTAAGTTACCGCCTGCGGCACCACTGTCAATGATACCACGCAAGGTCATTGATGTACCGTTAGTTGTATAGAATCCTAGTGCGCCGTTTAATCCGCTTACAGCACCAATCGAAGCACCGCCACTGGCAAATGCTTGGTTGCTGTTCATGAAAGCTATACCAGCTGTACCAATTCCTAATAGGTCACGACCGATCTGCCAACGGTTATAAGCTTCTGTTGAAGCAACTTCATATATTGCTTGTGAGCCACCACCGTTTGTAATCTGTACACGAGAGTTAGCATAGTTACCAACAACCACGTTGCCGTTAACTTCGAGTGCTTGTCCTGGAAGTGTTGTATTAATACCAACGTTTCCGCCAAAGTAACCTTGGCTTGCAACTGTTAAGTTACCATTAATACCCGCTCCACCGAATACTTGCAAGCTACCAGATGCAGTATTGCCTAATGTACCTGCGCTATTGTATACTTGACCAATCGCGGCATATCCACCTGTGTATAGGTTACCACCAATACCAACACCGCCATTTTGAACAATCAATGCACCTGTTGTTGTGCTTACGGCTTGTGTACCGTTGTTGATTGTTAAGGCCGCATTAATTGTACCACCAGAGAAGCTGTTAATATTAGCCGCTGTAATAATCGGACTTGTGCCAATGAAACCAGCTGTTGCGATATACAATGTATTAGCACCAATACCACCTGTTACAGTTACAGCATTACCTGCGATTGTACCTGTATTAGATAGTGTGCTGGCTACGTTGATTGTACCGCCATGATATGTATCTTTTGTAACTGCTAGGCCACCGTAGGTTACGATAGAACCTGTGTTTAGTGCCGCTGTAGCATTTGTTGTTGTGTTAACAACGATTGCATTGTTTACGTATCCACCGTTGTATGCGTATCCACCAATGTTAGCTACAGTAATAACTGCACTACCATTAACGTATGCATTGGTATCGATAGTTAAGTATTTTGCACCAATACCGCCAGGTGTGTAAATTGCGTTACCTGTTGCACTGGTTAAGTTGTATAGTGTACTTTGTACTGTTGCTGTATTTCCGACAGTTAAACTCTTACCGATACCAACGCCACCGATTACTTGCAAACTACCCGATTGTGTTGTGTTAGAATCAACTGTACCAGAAATTCTGCCAGTTACAGAAAAAAGTGTGTTCCATGGTAATGTTGCGCTACCCAAATACATACCACCTGCTGTAGAAGGATTAATACCAACATTCGATACCCAGCTACTAATACCATCAAACAATAACGTAGCATAAGGAGAAAGTGTATTGCCAACAGCAATACCTGAATTAATTGCAAGAGCCGGGTTAGTTGAATTAGTGCTTAGGTATAGAACCTTGTCACCAGTTTGGATGTTTGTTGAGTTAACATAAGTTTGTGTGCCATCAACATACAAATCGCCTGTTAGGTACATGCTACCTAATACGTTGGCATTACCACCAACCCATAAGTTGCCGCCCATACCCAAGCCACCATTGGTAATAACGATAGCACCAGTTGTTGTGCTTACTGATTGAGTAGGATTGTTAATAGTCAACGCATTGTTGATTGTACCACCAGAGAAGCTGTTGATGTTAGCACTGGTAACAATCTGTGCGTTACCAATATAACCATTACCGCTTAGGTATAAGTTAACTGCACCGATACCACCATTCGGTACTTGTATCGCATTGCCTGCGATAGTGCTTGTGCTTAGTAGACTTGAACCAACATATAAACTTTGTGTGATTGCCGCACCACCAGTTACCTGTAGGGCACCTGTTCCTGCACCAGTTTGATCTGTACCTGTGCTTAGTGTTAATGTTCCCCCAATAGTTAATGGGCTTCCTGGAACGTTAATATTAGTTGCTGTAATATTTGTAGCAACTAGATTACCGTAGAAGTTAGCACCTGCATAGATATTACCGACTGCTGATATACCACCAGCTGTACGGATAGCACCGCTTGAATTATTAACTGCTTGTGTTGTTGTGTTTACATACAATGGTGCAGTAATTGTACCACCATTGAATGAGTATGAGCCAATGTTAGCCGCTGTAATAACTTTACTGTTACCAACCCATGCCGCACCTGTTACGTTTAAGCTACCAAACCAACCGCCACCACTTACTTGCAGAGCGTTTGTACCGATAGTACTTGTGCTTGCGCCTGCGGCTGTTGTAATGATCTGACCTTTAGCGGCAAAGTTTCCGGCTGAAGTAAATCTTGCCCATTCAACTGTTGTATTTGCGTTGGTGTTGTTGTCCCATGCACCGCCTGCAAATACCAATGCACTTGGGCTACCTGCAGACTGTGTACCAGAAGCAATCCAATGTTCGAATGTTGTACCATCACCGTTAGGATTGAATGCGGCAAATGCTAATTTGCTGATATCCGAGCTACCAATACCTAATGCGTTTTCTAAAGTATTGTTCAAGCTCATCAAGTTGGTCATTGTATTGGCAGTTTGTATCCAATTCCATGTACCTGCAGAACTTGCATTTAGGTGTATACCGTATTGTGGATTAGTGTTACCTACTCCAAATACAGCACCTTGCGCTCCACCGACAGCATTGTATACTGTGTAGCGAGCTATTTCATTCTTGTTTTGAACTATAGCAAAAGGTAAGTTGGTATTATTTGAACCAATGTTTATTGCATTGAGTGTTGAGTTGATACCAAAATAGCCATCATATGATGCAGAGAACGGATCAACAAACGCAAAATATCCGCCCGACCAAATGTTTCCGCCAGCGCCTATACCGCCATTCAATACTTGTAGAGCACCAGTTGTGGTTGATGTTGCCTGTGTTGCGTAATTAATAACCAATGGGTTATTAATTGTACCACCAGAGAAGCTATTGATGTTAGCCGCTGTAATTACTGGACTACCTGCGATCCATGCTTGATTCTTGATGTTCAAGTAACCTGCATAAACACCACCAACTACTTGTAAAGCATTACCTGCCTGTGTTGATGTGTTGAATATTGCAGAACTTACTGTACCAGTTGTAATTGTTGCTGTACCAGCAGTAATTGTCTTGAATGTTGATGAGTTAGCAGTAACATTCAATGCTCCGCCAATCCATACATTACCACCGATACCAGCACCGCCATTAGTTACTTGGAATGCTCCAGTGATTGTTGAAGTAGCTTGTGTTGCACTATTAATAATAATAGGTTTGCTAATCGTACCACCGTTGAATGAGAAGTTACCAATAGTTGCTGTTGTAATTACAACACCACCGTTGACTGTTGCGATCTGGTTGACCATCAACATGTCTGAGTAGATACCGCCAGATACTACTAACGCATTTTGTGTATTAGTTACTGTAGATTCTAGTAAGCTGGTGATGTACTGTTGGCCGCCGACAATTAATGTGCTACCAACACCTAATCCACCTGCGACTGTAACAGCCGCGCTTTGAGTGCTTGTTGCATCAGTTGTATTTGTAAATGTTGTTACATATCCATTATTGGCTGTAAGAATTGGACTACCTGCCAACCATGCATCTGGACCGTTGATGTTTAATTGTCCACCAATGTATGCACCACCGACTGTGTATAATGAATTAGATAAGTTTGTAAGCGTACTGCTTAATGGAGAACCTAAGTATGCATTTGCACTTGCGGCAATACCACCAGTAATCTGTAAGCTACCAGTTAGTGTACTTGTTGCAGAAGTATTTCCAACAATTTTAATTGTGTTGAAATAACCATAACTCCATGCAGATGTAAATGTTCCTAGTCCAATACCTACTTGACTTGGATTGATACCTGCGCTAGATTGCCAGCTTCCAACACCATCAAATGTTAAACTTGAGAATACAGAACCTGTATGTCCTACTACTAGACCAGAACCGCTTGCTGAAAGAGCGTTTGAAGATCCTGTGCTTAGGTATATTAGTTTATCACCAGTTTGAATACTGGTTGAGTTAACGATTGTATTAATACCATCAACAAATAAATCTCCGCCAACGTGCAATGCTCCGCCAATGAAAACTGATTTGCCAATACCAACACCGCCGGCTACAGTTAATGCACCAGTTGCAGTAGATATAGAATCTGTTGTGTTAGATAAGTTTAATGTGTTACCAATTGAACCACCAGAGTATTGATTCAATGTTGCAGTTGTAACAATCAACGCACCATTTAGATAACCGTTATTAGCACCATATATGTTTCCGCCAACCCATAGATCTTGTTGAACGCTGGCTCCGCCTGCTACAGTCAATGCACCTGTTGTAGTACTTGTTGCATTTGTTGTAGACGTAATTGCTACAGAACTATTGAACTGTGCCGAAGGAGAGTAAACTACAAACGGACCATAAGAAACTAAACCGTTGTTAAATGTTGTTTGTGCATTATTAAATGTTGCGGCACCATTAATTACAGCAGGACCATTTACATTTAATTGTGTAAACGGATTAATATTAATTGCACCAGCAGTTGTGCTGATAGATAGTGTGTTAGCAACGTTTACATAATTTGTAACAGTATTGTTAAGATTTATAACACCAGATGTTAGATTTAAATTGCCGCCAACGGTAGCGGTGTTTGTAACAGCTATTGAATCATTAACATTGATTGTAGAATTAACCCATAGATTACCTAATACGCCAACGCCACCGCTTACTTGCAATGCACCTGTTGTTGGTGATGTTGCTAATGTTGTACTTTGTATTGTGGCTGTATTTGTTACATATAAATTCTTGCCAAAATGTCCGGACCCGCCTACCCATAGATCAAGCAGTATGCCAGCACCACCACTTACCTGTAGAGCACCTGTTGTAACACTTGTCGAACTGCTTGTGTTCACAACTTGTAATGGATTATGGATCGGTGTTAAGCCGTCATATGTTCCTGCGTATGTACTAATGTTACCAGAAGTAACAATTGGATAACCATTGATCCAACCATCTGTAGTTAGATATAAATGTGCGGCTCCAATACCACCAGTAACTTGTAATGCGTTACCTGAAATTGTGCTTGTGCTGTAAGCAGAGCTTGTTGTTAGAACTGAGCTTGCGTTTACAGTTTTGATATATGCACTATTCCATTGAAGTGCTACACTACCAATTCCGTATGTGCTGTCAGTAAATGGATTCAATCCACCTTTGCTGATCCAGTTACCTGCCGCGGCTGATCCGCCGTCAAACAATAAACTTGCCCAACGATCGTTTTCAATTCCGTCATCTTTACCTACAACAATACCAGAACCTGCTGACTGTAGAGCATTTCCTGTTTGTGTACTTAAGAATATAATCTTGTTACCAATATCAACGCTTGTGCTATTGATTGATGTAACTGTTCCTGCAACATTCAAGCTACCTTGAATAAGCATGTTGCCACCGATTAAGGCGCCACCACCTACTTGAAGAGCGTATGTTGCTGTACTTGTAATTTGTAAAGGACTTGTAACAGCTGATCCGCCAACAAAACTACCAATCGTACTTGAAGTAACAATCTGCGCTCCGTTGATCCAACCATCTGTACTTAGATATAAGTGTGCCGCACCAATACCACCACTTACCATTAATGCATTACCAGCAATAGTACCGGTGTTATAAGCAACATCAGTCATTGTTATTGCCTGAGAAGTTGAAGAACCTCTAGACAATACTGTATCTAATGTGCTAATATCACTAACTGTTATTGAACCTGTGTTACCTGTTAGAGAAATATCAGATCCAGCTGTTAATCTTTGAACACCTAAGTTAACAATATTAATTGTAGCTGTTGTACCAGATTTGGTTACGCTTGCACCAATGTAGGCATCCGTAGTTGCAGTAACGTTTGTTAATACACTACCGCCGCCTAATAGATTTAGGTTGCCACCAACTGTTAAATTACCACCAACTCCAACTCCGCCATCAACAATCAATGCACCTGTTGTAGTGCTTGTAGATTGTGCTAGGGCAGTAATATGGATTGGGTTTGGAACGATACCACCAAGACTTGCTCCAATACTTGCAGTGGTAACAATCTGATAGCCACCAATCCACCCGCTGTTAGTTAGATATAATGTTTGAGCGCCAATGCCGCCGTTAGGAGCAACAAAAGCGTTGTTTAAAATTGAGCTTGTAGAAATCGCAGAGCTATAAGATGTAACAGTATTGCCTGCATACACAGCTCCGGCAATACCTGCACCGCCTGCAACGGTAAACGCACCAGTTGCTGTTGATGTACTTGCTTGTGTACTTGGTACAGCAAACGAACCTGTGATACTTAACGAACCGTTAACCTGCGCATTGCTGTTGATAATGGTACTGCTACCGCTGTCAGGGCTGATTGTGATATTACCGGTCAAGCTGGCAATAGTTCCACCCGACAATGCAAGATCGCCAACTGCAACGCTTGTTGGCAATATAACTGCATTGTTAGTGCCATCAGTAATAATTAATTCGTTAATACTGCTCAGGTTAACGTTAGCAGAACCAAAGCTAACTGCACCTGTTTGTTCGTTGACTAAGAAACTGTTACCAACACGGAAGTTACCACCTTGGTCGACTGTTTGGTAGTAAACAATACCACCGTTAGTTTGTGTTACTTCATTTGTTTGTACAACTAAAGTAGAATCATTAGTAATGTCGCCGCCTGCACCAATGAATGCCATGTTGAAGGCAATTAGTTTTAAGTCTGTACCTGTACCATTAGCAACAACACCCTTGTTACCATATACAGCGGCTGAACCAATACAACGGAGTTCTGCACCAAACTGATGATAGTCTGCTAGAGTAATTCTTGTAGCAGTCTGTGGACTTGTTCCTGTTGAGAAAACATTTTGTGTTGCTGTGCCGTCATCGATAAATGATGTCGAATTATTTCCGCTATCAAAATGCAACATTAATACTGTTGCAACATCGCTTGTTTGTGCGGCTGACGGAACTGTATAACTGCTTACGTATCTATCTACGTTACTGATACGTAGATCGTCCATGTAACCGTTGAACCAGTTGATACCAGTTGCATCTGCACCGATGTTTAATGGATCTGTAGAGTTTACGTTTGCTACTGCACCTAATGCATATCCATCAATCGTTCCGTTAACAAAAACTGCAACGCGATTTAGGCTGGCATCACGTGTCATTGCAACATGATACCAAGTGCCAGTTGATAGAGATGTAGTACCTACGGCATTAGCGATGCCCCAGTAACCAGATAAATGTCCAGTTGAGTTAACTTGCAACATGACCTGGCTTCCAGAGCTAGATCCTTTGTTGAAAATTGTGTTAGTAACTCCGTTACCATTTAACCAAATCCATGATTCAAATGTAAAGCTACCTACGCCAAATTGATAATCAACATCGCTTAATACTTGTAAGTATCCTGATGTTCCATCAAAGTAAGCGGCACTGGTTCCAAATTTCTTCTGGGTAGTGCTTTGTTTAGCAGTAGCAATAGGTGTTACAGTTTTTGGTGTACGATCATTAACTGTAGCAAAGCCCCAAACTGGCCCTGTCATATAGACATAACCATTTGATGCAGTTGTGATTGTGCCTTGCGCTAGAGTGTTGCCAGCAGGATCTTTGTAATTTAATACATCACCGGACGCAAATGCACCGCTTGCTCCAGATAATTTAATTCTTGTTTGTCCAGATCCGCTTAGACCAGTTGCGCCAGCTTGGGCGTTAATTGCAGTATTGGCAAAATATACGAAACCGTTCAATAGTTCTGCGCGAACACCGTTGGTCATGTAGATACCAGTAGCGTTCGGAGTAACAAATGTTACTTCATTGAACAACATAGCAGGTTCTAAACTGCCTGCGGCTAAGACACCTGCGTCTAAGTAAACACCGCTACCAGCATTAGCCGATGCGTAACCAAATGGATCAGTTGCTGTTTGAACTGTACCTTTAGTAATAAAACTTACACGCTCAACATAAGGGCTCTTACTTGTGATCTTAGCGCCGGATGCAAATGCAATACCGTAACCAGGTTGGTAGTAATTGGCTAAAGTTAAATCAGTGATTAATGTTTCACCATTTAACAAGAAACCATTTAATGTATTTGTTGCTGTTGTCGGTTGGATTACAGTTGAACGTAATCCGCCACCTTGGATAATAACACCAGCCGGAACAGTTAAAGGCCATGTTTCAGTATAGATACCTTGGGCTAGATAAATTGTTGTACCTGTGGTAGCAACGCTCAGAGCTTTTGCGACTGTAGCAAATGGACTTATTGGTCTTAGACCGTCATTAGAATCATTACCGCTGGTTGCGCTAACATAACGAACATTGTTTGCATGATTTAACAAATCAACGCCGTTGGCCCAAACAGTGCCTGTACCTGTACCTGTAGTCAAATACAGATTGTTTACTAAAGCTGATACTGTGTTTACATAAATGGTACTGCTAAAATAAGCATTGCCATATGAATTTAGAGATGTACCAGTATTGAATAAAGTAACTGGACCACCAACGTTTAAGTTGCTCGAGAATCCAACACCGCCTGCTACTCTTAATGCGCCACTGTTACTTGAAGTAGATGTTGCGGTTGATGCGATGTACAATGAATTGTTAATTGTACCGCCAGAGAATGCATTGATTGTTGCCGATGTAACAATTTGTGCGTTATTAATATAACCAGCTTGTGCAATGTACAATGTTGTAGCAGTAATACCGCCTGCAACATTTAATGCGTATGGTCCGTTACCTGGAATGATACTTACATTAGTACCGCTAACAATCATCTGTGTAGATGTATTGTTGATATAAACTGTATTAGTTGTAGTATTGCCGCGATCAGTTACTGTCTGTAGTGTAGACAAGTTAGAAAGAATAACGTCACCGGTATAATACTTAGTACCATTCCATGATACTCCTAAGTCGCCTGTTGTGCTTACAGTTAACACACCTAAGTTAGTTACTGTTGCAACACCAACTTGCATTCCGTTTGACGCAGTAGTAGCAGTAATACCAATACCAGGACTTCCAAGTAAACCAATAATACCTGTATTGGTTAGATTAACTGTTACAAAAGAACCAGTTACTACTGTTGATTGTACAGCAATACCAGACCCAGCAAATGTTGGAGTTACTAAAGTTGAAGTAACATTTATGTTAGTTACTACACGATTTCCGTTGTCAAATGTATTGCCTAAGTTAGCATTACCTGCTACGTTCAATGCACCTTGTATGCCAACACCGCCAGCGACAGTTAATGCGCCAGAGAGTGAGCTTGTG
>Ga0214166_1000058_pt1 | contig 56462 bp, 73 predicted proteins | sample TroBogepilimnion_27_FD_153005 | JGI IMG/M metagenome (GOLD analysis project Ga0214166, IMG submission 153005) | Freshwater microbial communities from Trout Bog Lake, WI - Practice 18AUG2009 epilimnion v3 | ecosystem: Environmental > Aquatic > Freshwater > Lake > Epilimnion/Euphotic zone ...
CCAAGTCAGCGACCAAGTCCGCGCCCAAGTCCGCAACCAAGTCAGCGACCAAGTCCGCGCCCAAGTCCGCAACCAAGTCAGCGACCAAGTCAGCGACCAAGTCAGCGACCAAGTCAGCGACCAAGTCAGCGACCAAGTCAGCGACCAAGTCAGCGACGTTATTCGCTACGGATTTTGGTATGACTTTGGCCAGTTCGATTCATGGTGGTTGTCCTGGTATTACTTCATGGGCAAATGCGGCGTGGATGCTTCCAAACTCCAACCGTCATTTGACATGGCCAAGAACGCTGGATGGACGATTCTTTTTTGGGATTGGGCATTTGTGTCTGAAAAGCCGCAGTGCATTCACCGCGACGAACAGGGCCGGTTGCATTGTGAATCCGGCCCGTCCATTCACTACGAAGGCTTTGACGTGTTCGCCATTCACGGTGTTCGCGTGCCCGAAAAGGTGATTGTCGCACCGCAGACGCTGACGACTGCCGAGATTGACGCCGAGCAAAACGCGGAAGTTCGCCGGGTGATGATCGAACGCTACGGGCAGGATCACTACTTGATGGAATCCAAGGCGGCGAAAATCCATGAGGACGAGTTCGGCACACTTTACCGCAAGGAAATCGTCGGCGACGAACCTCTCGTCATGGTCAAGGTCATTAATTCCACGCCGGAAAAGGACGGCTCATTCAAAGAATACTTCTTGCGCGTTCCACCCACCATGCAGCGTGCCCGGCAGGCCGTGGCGTGGACGTTCGGCAAGGATGAAGCGGATTATCAGCCGGCGGCGCAATCCTGATTTATGCACGCCCGCCCGATCCTATTCACCGGCGAGATGGTGCGCGCCATCCTTGCCGGCCGCAAGACGCAGACGCGGCGCACCATCACACCGCAGCCATCATCTGTTGAATACTGGGCAAAAGGCAAGCCAAGTGATCGGTTTAATGGCATGGCCGTGCTGCGCGATGCGGATGGCAGAGGCTGGTCCAGTTGTGGCGCGTTTCGCTGCAAATTTATCGCCGATGGAATGTGCGCCTTGCTCGGTGGAAAATTGGGGAACTCGAACCTTGAAGACAGGACCGAACGCAAATCGCTGCTCTGGGTGCGTGAGACATTCTGCAAGCCTGATAAACAGAATCCTCGTTATGCTGGAATGGTTGGAGATTATGTTTATCGGGCGGACTACGAATATCGGGAGCCTGCCAGAAGCGTATTGGTAGATTGCAAATGGAAGCCATCCATCTTCATGCCGCGCGCGGCTAGCCGCATCACACTGGAAATCGTCGCGGTGCGCGTGGAACGGTTGCAGGACATTAGTGAAAAGGATGCGAAGGCGGAAGGCGTCCAAGCCAGAGGCTTCAAGATTGAAATCTCGCCAAAAGACCTTTTGGAAATCTACATCAACCAAGGCCTCAAGTGTGCGCTCACCGGCTTGCCGATAGACTTCAAGGCGAAGAAGTGGTTTCACGGAACGGCATCAATAGACCGCATTGATAGCAAGAAAGGTTATATCGCTGGCAATGTTCAATGGGTTCACACTGACATCAACAAAATGAAACTGGATTTTCAGCAAGATTATTTCATCCAAATGTGCCGCCGTGTGGCGAACATTGGCGGTATCTGGCTGGACGAAAACAAAGGAAAGGTATGAGTTACCACAGGAGACGGACCTTCTCTTTGAGCCTTGGCGATTGGCTGGATGACGAAGTGCCGATTGAATGGCTGGCAGAAATGTTGGACACCATCCGGCAATGCGCCGATGTGACGTGGATTCTCTGCACCAAGCGGCCGGAGAATTTTAAGGAGCGCCTGACGCGGGTGATGATGTGGTTTGAGAATACGCCCTGCACCAAACAAGGCACTGCTACATGGAACTGGGTTTTGAACTGGGTCACCGACATCACCGGGGTTTGCGCTCCAAAAAACATCATCCTGCTCACCAGCGTCGAGAATCAGGAGCAGGCCGACAAGCGCATCCCTGAACTACTCAAGATACCCGCCGTGTGCCGAGGCTTGAGCCTTGAGCCGCTGCTTGGGCCGGTGGATTTGGTTTCCAAAAAAGGAACAGCGGCTAACCGCTCAAGCTGGATAGCAAAACAATCGAACGAACCAAATATCCATTGGCTCATCATCGGCGGCGAGTCAGGCCCAAATGCCCGCGAAATGGGACTTGGTTGGATTCATTCATTGGTCGCACAAGCTGATGCGGCTGGTGTTCCAGTGTTCGTCAAACAGGACAGCGGCAAAAAGTCTGGATTGCAAGGTTGCATACCTGATGAAATTTGGAACAGAAAGGAGTTTCCAAAACTATGAACCCGCAACCGACACTTTGGGAAGGGGAGAGGAAAACGCTGGCCGACTCGCTGGACATGACAGCGCAGAGTCTCAACGCTTACGGCGCGGATTACGACCATTGGGCAATCGCATTCAGCGGCGGCAAAGACTCATCTGCGACCGTCGCCGCCGTGGTCTATCTCATCGAGCAAGGCAAAGTAAAAGCGCCGAAATCTCTAACGGTCATCATGTCTGATACTCGCATGGAATTGCCGCCGCTGTTCTCAACAGCCATGAAGATCATGGGCGAACTCAAGGCGCGCGGCGTCAAAACTCAAGTGGTCATGCCGAAAATGGATGACCGCTTTTTCGTCTATATGTTCGGGCGCGGTGTTCCGCCGCCGTCGAACACTTTCCGTTGGTGCACCGCGCAACTCAAGATCGAGCCAATGGTGGATGCGTTCAAGGCGCTGCGGGATGAATACGGCCAAAAATTCTTGATGCTTACAGGCGTCCGCATTGGCGAAAGCGCAGCGCGTGACGCTCGCATCGCTGTTTCCTGTGGCAAGAATAATTCCGAGTGCGGGCAAGGCTGGTTTCAGGAAGCCACACCGGAAGCCGTCGCCGACACGCTCGCGCCGTTGCTGCATTGGCGTCTTTGCCATGTCTGGGACTGGCTGACCGGGCAGCATGAACTTGAACCACACGGATTTTCAACTTCACTTATTGCCGCTGTTTATGGGCAGGATGAAAACCTAGAGACACACGCCCGCACCGGCTGCGTTGGATGCAACCTAGCAAGCCGCGACTTCGCGCTTGAATCCATCATCCAGCGGCCACAGTGGAAGCATTATCACCCGCTGATGGAACTGCGGCTACTGTATGCCGAGCTAAAGCGTCCGCATTGCCGCCTACGCAAGGACGGCAGCGAAACCCGCCAAGATGGCTCGCTCGTCGCCAATCCGTGCCGCATGGGGCCGCTGACGTTCGACGCTCGCAGGTTCGGTCTGGCTCGCATCAAAGACATTCAGACCCGCGCTGGTGTTGACCTGATTAACGCCGACGAGGAAGCGCGCATCTTGGAATTGATCGAGTCGCAGACTTGGCCGCGTGGCTGGGATGGCAGCGAACCGATGGCGTCGGACATCTTCGACAACGTGAACCCCGACGGCAGCGTCCAACCCATCATGCGCGAGTTGATGACATGAATTTGACTTTTGATTTTACCGGGTTAAAACCAAAATATCCCACCGCGCATAAATCGTCGGTGGATGGTCGTTCAATTTGCTGTGCTGTATGCAAACTGTTTTTTAACAGTTATGGTATTCCACAGCGCGTTTGGAACCGAATGAGTGAATGTCAGCGCGCGGATTATTCGAAAAATGAAACGCGAAACCACGTTTAGCCATTGCCGCAAATATCGCTACACCCTATGGCGCGAATTTGAATGCGATGATATTTTTCAGCCGGCACAGTTTTTTAATAGCTTTGCACAATTTATTTGTCTGAATCCTTCGACTGCTGACGAAAACAATGATGATCCAACCGTGAGGCGATGCATTCAATTTTCAAAAGATTGGGGATATGGCGCTTTCTGCATGACAAACATTTTTGGATTTCGAGCGACTGATCCCAACGTGATGAAGGCGCAGGATGACCCTATCGGCTGCGACAACACCAACCAGATTCGGGAAATTGCTGAACATGCTGGAATTATAATTGCCGCCTGGGGACGACATGGATTTCATCTTTATCGCCAAGCTCAAGTTTTAGACGCACTTCAGCCATGGAAAGAAAAGGTCCATTGTCTTGGGTTGGATGGAATGGAAACAGGATTGCACCCGCCATTCGGCTAGCAGTTATTGGCTGGCGAAGACTGGCGAAGCGGCGAAGATTGCAACTGCCCTGGCGCATTCTGAATCGGTCATGCGTAAAAATTATATGGCGCTCGTTACCCAGGCAGACGCAGAAAAGTTCTGGCTTTTGAAACCAAGCCTCATTTGACGATTTCCGCTTTCACTTCGCAAAGGCCGAGGGGCAACCCATTGAGTTTTGAAAATGCGGCCGGCGACAGATCAATGCGGCCGGCGAATCTCCGAGCAGGCCGGTCCGTGACGCGAACAATAACCCAGCATCCATTGTGGGAATCAGTTATTCGCAACAATGTTCCCAACGGCCATTGCCACGTTGCACAGGTCATCGCAGACGGATCGAAATGGGATCCGGAAGACGCCAACCTTCCTTCGTCGTCGAAACGCTCCCATGAAGCAATATCGCCGCACGCGCGCCAAAGCACGAATAACGCGGCAATGATCAAAATTGCGAGTTGTCGCCTCATGTTTATTGGGCCGATGCTGATTGTGCGGCAGAAGTCATTACTGCCAAAGAATTGGCATTGGCATCATCAATTTCGAAGGCAGGTATCACAGGATTGATTCGGGTATGAGCGGCGCCCATTTCTTCAGCGGCAAGCCAAACCATTGAGTTTTCTGGGCCGCTATAGGCAATGTCGAACGTGACGGCCGCAACGGTGGCAATTGGTGGGTTGGTGAGGTCGGTTTTTGCCCAAGCCCACGGCGTATTTCCATTGCCGAGCGATAGCATTGTGTGGCTTTCATCGGGAGCCAGACGCCGCGCCTCTGATAATGCCAGCATGTCCGGCGCATTGAATCCGGTAGATCCACCATCCCAAAAGACATTATTTCCGATTTTGTGTGCTGGAAAATAGCTTTGTGCCGCACTGGATGCCATCATCACATCCACCATCAGCATTCCGCTATCAGGACCAATCACAATCTCGTCGCCGTCGAAACGACTTTCTCCATAACTCTGAAAATAGGTTCTTCGGCCAGTTGTCATTTCATCGGCTGTGGCTATGAACTTGGTTTTGCAATCTGCCAGGGTTGCATTTCCAACCACCGACAGCAGCGCGTTACGCAGATTGTCCGATGAATACTTTGCGGACGCAAAAATCCGGTTAATTGGAATCCACCATGCGCCTGAAAAAATGGTCGGGGCTGACTTGGTGAAGAATGACGAAACATCCTTGATCCCGAGCGCGTAGCATCCCCCGACAATGCTGCCAACAGAAGTCCCGGCAATCAGGTCAAAATCCGGATGTCCTTTGGCGTTTAGAATCGCGCAATGCATAATCCCGCGAGTTCCACCGCCTTGGAGAGCCAGAATTTTCATTTAGCAGACTTCTTGGCTGTTCGCCAGTTTCTTGCAGTTGCCCACGATGGCCACGTCGCCATCGGCGAGCTTGATGTCTGCGCCGTCGCCGGGCGGCAGGAAGGCGACGATGCGCGAGATGTGCGTGTCACCGTCTGCCGAGCAGTAAAGCACCGTGTCGCCGATTTGCGCGACAGTCGAGCCGTTGGAATAGAATTTTTCACCCATAAAGTTATTGGGTTGCTTTTAATCCAGATGCTGTTCCGGCCAATATTGCTTCCAATGCAGCGGTCAATTGCGCATTTTGGTTCAGCGCGCCTTTGACCGTTCCCTGTCCGGCATACTGACTAAATTTCGTTGTAATGGCATCCACCAGCACGGCGTAAAGAGCCTTGTCGCCTTGCACGTTTGCGGCCACCAGCGCATCCTTCACAGCGGCAGGATCCACAGTTCCGGTGGAAATGAGTTGACCAAGCACGGTGTCCACCAGCGCAATGTCAGTCTTGGCCGCAGGGTTCTGGGTGACATATTGCTCGGTGGCGACTTCCGCAGCCAATCGCAGGTTGCTTGGGTCGGTGATGGTTTGAACGATGACGTTGCCGTTGCTCGGCGCGGTTGAGCATCCGGTGAAAGCCAGTGCCGCAACGGCGGCAAGGCAGAGAGTCCATTTGTTGAATTTCATATTTGCGTTTTTTTTGGTTGATGATTAAAAGCTGATTGTGGCTTGCACCGCTCCGAGCAACCCAGCTTTGTCAGTTGCACAGAATTTGTCTCCGGCCTCCGTCTCGATCCCCATATTTTTGGTAAGCCGAAATTCCAATGTGGCGTCAACGACGGTGTAATTGGAGCCATCGGTAAAATCTTTTCCCGCGCCCAATCTGCCACCAATAGCAAAACGCCAGAAAGGCCAGCGCACGTTGTAATCAACCTGGCTGTAATCAAACAAAAGCGCGTTGAGATGTGAAAAGCTGGTCACGCCGGCGCGGATGCCGCCGCCGTAGTGGATGGATTGCCAATATGTCCCGCCTAGTTCCGTTCCCGTGGACATGCGCGTAACAGGATGCGCGAATGAAAATGCCGGACCTGCCATAATTTCAATCTCGCTGGCAGCATAAAAATTCGTGCAAGATTGAGCTTTAGCACCGATGCAAATTACAAAAAACGCGATGAGTGTATAAAATATTTTCATAAAGTTAGGCTTTTCGACCTGCGCCTCACGCTCAACTCCTGATTCAATTCCATGAAATGGGTTGAGCCAGCCGGGTGAATTGGCAGTGTCTAACGCAGGACGAAAATTTTTCATGCTTTTGGTAAATTGCTTGGCGGCATTTCTGCCAAAATGCCTTTTATGTCATCCGCCGATAGCGAACCATTTTTTTGAATCGTCGTCATGGAGTTGTCCAGAAACGCAATAATTGTAGTGGCAATCGCCAAGACAATATTGGCGTGCATCTTTTGAATTTGCAGCGGTGTCATGGCGGAAACATCGTCAAAACCTTCAACGGATGCCATCCAGGCGTTGTGTGCCACGACGTAGAGGTAAATGGTCAGCCGCACGGTGGCTATCCGCCAATAAAGCGGCAGCGATTCAAAGAAGTTTTTAAGCGGGACTGGCATATTAATGAGAATGAATAAAGTAATGAATGGTTTCGACGGCGGCCGCAGTCAACGTGGCCGTGCCTACGATGATTGTTCCAAGCGTCGTAACTGCTTTAGCCATGCCCATGCCATTGTTTTTAACGTCTTCCAGCGCCCGCACCCTAGGCTCTAATGTGCCGCACGATCCCGGTGATGAGCATGGAGGATTTGCGTTAATATAAGCCTCTATTCTTGCAAACCGTTGAAGCAGTTCCTTGGTATCGCTATGGATTTCTACCAAAGCAGGTTCGGCAACGCCGCGCCACGCTTTTAAGTTTGCCACCTCTTGCTGCATATCTTGCATAGATTTATTTCTGATTTACACCTAGCCCCGTCGGTGCAGGAAATTGAATTATTGGCATCATAAATTGGTTTGTATCAAACAAAATTGGGGTCGCCATGCTCGAGGCTTCTGCCCCATTCCCCCAAGTTGAGCAGATCGTCAACCAACTCCCATTAGGCACCTGCTGGATTGGGATGTTTGTTGTCCCGGTATTGCACGAACCAAACCAGTGATTTGTGGCTGTGTTGTTTGTTGGACACCAATAAGCAGCATAGCCATTAACTCCATTCGTCGCATCAGACTGCGATGGAACGAATCCAAGCGAAAAGCTTTGCCCCATTGTTTGAGCAGCGATTAGGATAAATAACAAAATGAATTTCATTGAATTTGAAGTAGCGCATTGGTTTTCCAAGGCGTAACCGTGAAAAGCCAATTATTCGAGCAAACAATTTTAACGACCCCAGGAACAGGTATAAAGTTGCTAGCGTTGTAGTTTGTCGCCAGTAAAGTTGTGGTGTTAGTTAATCCGCCACCATTTCCAAAGAATTGTTCACCGGCAGGTAATTGAAAGCCGTTTGTGGTTAAGGTTGCCACCAGATTGGTGGGAGTGGCCGCTGTGGCAATGAACCATTGCTCGCCGCTGTTGGTGTTGAAAATGTAGTTGCGCACCCAGCCTGGCGAGCTACCGATCGGCGTGTAAATGTAGCCCACGTCATTCGCATAACCGCCGGCATTGAAGTTGGTGTAGTTGGCCGAATTGTAATAAAATCCGAAATAATTCTGCACATCCGACGTGCTACCGGGCTGATTCAAATACCAACCCGTCTCGGACGCGCCGTTGGTGTTCAGGTTTTGAATGACCACCTGGACATAGGTGTTGGTATTCCCAAGAACCGTGAGCGCATTCTGAAAATTGTTGCTGATGGTGTTGAGAGCAATATTAGTCAGTCCGGCTCCGTTGCCGATGATTATACTGCCAGTGGCAATGACGAGATTTGAATTTATGGTGACGTTGTTCGTCGTAATATTGATTGATCCGAGCGGAGAATAGCCAAGATTGACGATATCTTGATTCTGGTCAGCTTGGAAAATGGAATTACCGCGCACGTCATTAACCAGCGTCAAACCCGTCCCGCTGAACTCAAGCGACGGTGGCTGTGCATTAATTCCAAGGATTGCGCCAAAATAGCCCGACACCGTGGAGTGATGGACATACATGACGTTTGTGTCTGCCAGAAAGAAATTAGCCTCTGGAAAAATTACGGGTGTGCTATTGGACTGAACCAACCCCAGTGTTGTCGAGTTGGTGAAATAAACATTCGCCGAATAAAGCGCGGTTTGCGAATACCCTAAATAATCCTGCTCTGCCAGTTGCGTGTAATTCGTCCCAGCGTGCGTCAGCCAGTAGTTACCGCCAATCCAGTTTGTAAATTTGATGTTTTCACCAACAAAAAAACCTGCCCCGGCATCATAGACCTGAACCCCAATTTGGTTTGTTATCGTGTAATAAATGTTTGTGACATAAGAGTCTTGGATCGGACCTGTTGTGGCCGTTATAAAAGAATATGGCGAAGAGACACTTGTTATTAAATTATTGTAGTAAAAAACCCCATTTAAGCCCGTTCCGGCCCAATTCATTGCGGTGATGCCATTCACCGTATCAGGCAAAGTGCCTGAAGGAATAAAGTAATTGGTTGTGCTGACGCTGTATGGCGTTGCCACAGTTACGGCAAAATTAATTCCAAGATGCTGATTGGTAAAAATCACCACGCCATTCGTCAATGCTGGATAATTTGCAACATTAAATGTTTTCGAATCACCTGGATACCAAACCCCTCCAACGACCACGGATCCTGCCGCCGGCGCCACACTTACCGAGCGCACTAACGCCGGAAAACCTCCGGACAACGATCCGAAATAAAATGCCACATTGTTGCTTTGTGCGGATGAAATGACCGCGCCGGCCAAGAAGATGGCAAACGCGGAAGTGAATAAGAAGCACGCCTTAAATCGGCGTGATAATGGAAAGCGTCTGGCAGTCATGCTATTAAACTTAAAAAGTCAATCCGTCACGGCCCCATCTGTTTCGTGTAAGTCGTAGTCCCGTTCGTCGAGCCGGTCAGGTAGAAAAATCCATTGCTGCACCACATGCGGCCCCCCTTCTGATTTCCGAGGTCGGAGATTGTCGGCGTGTTGGTCTGCACCCAAAGGCTGAAAGCGTTGCCGATGGTCAATGGCGCGTAAAGGTTGGCCGTCGGGATGGCGGCTGTGCGCGGCCAAAAGAACATCTCCGGTTGCGTCGGGTAAATCGGAATGGTGAACGTGACTACACCGGCATTGGTTGAAATCGTGTAATTCGTGTAGGTCGTCCAGCCGTTCAACAACGACAGGTTTGTGCTGGATGAAATCACAAACGCTGACGGCAAATTTGTCTGCGGAATGGCCAAGAGCAAATTCGTCCCGGTGCCGTCAAGGCTCAACGAGTTGTAGAGCGTCACCGTCGGAAAGCCGATGTCGAAAGCCGTCCCGCCGAAGTGGCTGACGATCTGGTGAAAATAACCGTTTGTGTCCGTGTTGTTTTGCCATTGGCCGGCAACCATGTTCTGCTCGGTCATGTCAACATAGTTTTTCGTCGCGGCATCCTGTGGCACAATCGGGTCACTGAACTGCGTGAACTGCCCATAGAATCCGTTTGTGCGGTTAATATATTCAGGGTGATCGACCGTCTGAATCACGACCGAGCCAAGCCCGCCGCCAGCGCCGACGACGGCCAGCGAATAAGTGTTTGTGACATTGACGTAATTCGTCAGCACGAACCACCCGGACGTTCCGTTTGTCGAAGCCCACACCTGCTCAAACACGTTTGTTGGAAAAGCCACGCCGCCGCCCCCAGCTTGGCCCGGCGAGAAGCTTAATTTCGTCCAACCGTTCGTGAACCGGCCCACATAATTCGACGTGCCGAACGCCCAATAGTTTGACGAGAAGATTGTGAACTGCTGACTCGACAAAACGCTGTTGGATAGCGTCAGCACGGAATTGGTTGACCCCCCGCCGCTGGATTGCGCCAGATTTGGTGACAGTGGATTCAACATCACCGCCCCGTTGGTATAAATGAAATCCACGGGCGAGAACCACATGTCAATCGGATGGCCGTTTGCGTTCAGCACGCCGGGCGGCGTCACCGTCAGCACGGCGGACGGATAGTTCGTCGTGACGTTGAACGATTGCGAGTGCGCCAGCGCCAGCCAGCCGCACACAATGAGGATGAGGATGTTTTTCATAATAGTGTCAGTAAAAGGTGACGGAGCCGTAAAACGAGCGGGTCTTGCACGTTTCGCATTCGCCCTGAATCTCGGTCGAAATCCATTGCGTTGTGTCAGACCAGCCAAATGAAGTGATACAGCGGTTGTTGATGATTTCCGACACGCTGCCATCGGTGTGAATTTCCAGACGATTCGGCGGCAACGCGGGCTTTTGGCCGATGGTTGGCGGGATGGTTGGCGGCGGCACAGTGATTTGAATTGGATTGTCATTGAACATCCGCCGCGCTTGATCCACGGCCTGCCACATGCCGTAACCGTTGGCCAAAGTTTTGCAGACACCATTCAGCGTGAAGGAAATGTAGGGAGGACAATTCGCGGGCGGCGGCACAGGCGGCGGCGGCGAGTTTGTGCCAGGCGTCGGCGTGTAAGGCGGCGGATTCGTTGCCGGAGCCTCGATGACGTAGGTGAACTGGTAGGAGCCGGGCGGCGTCCCGTAAATGGCCCCGTTCGGCCCGATATACCACCAACTCGTGTTGGTCGTGGTGAACATCACTTGCGAGTAAGGATTTCCAATTAAACCGTAGCCAATCCAGTTAGCATTGTTGGAAATTGCAAACCAAGTGTTAGATGGCGGAATCATCGTAACATTGGTTACATAGGGTGAAGCTCCAACACTGCCCGTCAATGTGATGGTTTCATTCGTCAATGGTAGAATGGTGACATTGTTGGTCAGTGCGTAATAAAACCACCACGCATTCGAGTTGTAGAGTGCCCAGCAAGTGATGTAGGAATACTGGTTCGTCAACGTGCTGTTGGTGTAAATCAGATAGGCCGTGTCAATCGGCAGAAAAACCGATGAGCGATTGCCGGTCGGATTGGTGACGATGATGGACGAAACCTGCCAGTTGTAATTCGTGGACATGGCCGCGAGCTTCAACACTTCCCCGCACGCGTTGGTGAATGAACCCAGCCCCCATTGCGGCGACGGATAAAATGGCCCGCTGTTGTTCGGACACGTCGGCCCACCCATGACGAAGCCGCAAGCGTTGGTGTAAATGAGCGAAAGAAAGTTTGTGCCATACTGGTTGACGACAGGCGGAATGTTCGTGTCGAGGATGTAAGGGCCGGCAATGTTTGTGCAGCCCGGCAGATAAATCGCGTTGCTGTAATTGATGAAGCCGCACGCATTCGTGTAGGCATTCGCGGCAATGTTCGTGTTCAAATAATACGGCGGTGCCATGTTGGTGCAGCCGGGATTGAACACCTTGTTGGACACGCTCACGAAACCACACGCATTCGTGTAGAGGTTGTTCGTCCAAAGCAGATACGGCGGCAGACCGTTCGTGCAAGCCGGATTCGTGCTGGTGAGGATGAAGCCGCACGCATTGGTGAACAACCCCGTGCCAAGATTCGTCGCCGCGAAATACGGTGGCCCGGCGTTCGTGCAAATCGTCGGGTAAGGATTCGTGAACGTCGTCACCGTCATGTTGCTCGACAGAACGAATCCGCAAGCGTTCGTGTAGAGATTATTCGTCCAGAACCAAAACGGCCCGGCAGAGTTCGTGCAAGTTACCGGGAAAAAATTCGTGTAGCCCGCAATGCCGTTGGTCAACATCGCCATGCCGTTCGCGTTGGTCACAACACCCGCGCCGATGCCGGGCGCGGCGAAATACGGCCCCGCCGTGTTCGTGCTCGATGCCGGATTCAGAATCAGCGCGGACTGCCCGCAATCGTTCGTGAAATGAAAACCGTCCACCGAATACCAGCCATCCGGGCAGTTGGTCGGCGCGGGAAAGCTGATGCCGCCAAGACTGGTGATCGGATAAAACGGATTCGTGCTGGTGAGCGTGAACGTGTTGGAGATCGTCAAGTTGCTGCCGACGCCGTTCGTGATGGTCAGATAATTCGTGCCCGCACTTCCACCCGGCCCGCCCACCGTCGCGGCGATGTTTGTCATCAGCGTCAGCAACGTCGAGTTCGTCGGTGCGTTGGCGCTGACGATTGAGCCGATGGCCGCAGAACCAGCCGAGGAAAATGTGTTCGCTGCCGACAGCCCAATGACGACGCCATTGAGCCAGAAGTTTGTCAGGCCGGACGGCGGCGGGTTGGTGGCAATCCAGTTGTTGAGCCAAGCCCAGTTGCCATTAATGTCCAACTGCGTTTGGTGCAACGATTCGCCCACCGTAACCGAATTGGTCTTGGTGTTCGTCGCCGCGCCGTTGGTGACTACGCCGGGAATGGTGATGCTCGACGTGGTGACATTCGTTGTGGTGTAGATCGTCGTCGTGTCGAGGTTGGTGAGTTGGGCGCGAGCCGTCATCACCAGCATCAAGAGTGTCAGGATGGATTTTGTTTTCATAATTTTAGGAGCCGTCGGGAACGCCGAGCAGCAAGAGCGAGTTTTCCAGATCGTTGAAGATTTCAACGGACATCGGGAATTGAGTTTTGGAAACCACCATTTGCCCCGGATACGACAGGCTGTTGAATGGATAGTTGGCCAGATGGCGGCTGAAAAAGTTGACGAACGCGCCGCAGTATTCAAACGCCGTCGGACTGTAACCGCCGTTGCCGAAGCCGTATTGTTGCGCGTGGAAAAGCGGTTGCCAGTTCGCCAGCACTTCCAGAATGATTTGCGTGTTTGCCTGATAAACGATTTCCGTCCCGGCCAACACCGGCCAGAACACCGAGACGTTTCCCGTGTCACGGCCCGCTGCCGGAATGGTAATGGTGAACGGACTCACGCCATCGGCCTTGAAGAATGGTTCAAACACCAGCGAGCCGTCCCACGCCAGCCGGTTCTGCCCCACGGTGACGACGATGGCCGCGCCGCTGGTTGGCGTTACCATGATTCCGTCCGTGTTCGCCACGGGCAGACGCCGGGCGCACAGATTGAAAATGCAGTAGCCGTTTTGCGGGATTGGCTTCTGCCCCCCGGTTAGTGCCGTGTAGCCGATGTCCACCCGCGCATTCCCCGTCAGGCAATTACTGAAAGGCTCATTCGCCAGCGGGAAGTATTGCCGCGCCGGAGCCGCCGAAAAATCCATCTCGACGACGATGGCAAACGACACCGCCACGCCGTTCGTGTTCTGGATCGTGAATCGGAAATCACCAAGCCCATTGATGATGTTTTGCAGATAGTTCGCGCCGCCCGCGTTCGGAATGACCACGGAGTTACCCGCCGCAATCACGAAATCGTAAGTCGCCGGGTTCGCCGGATTCGGCCACCCAGCTTTCGTGCTGACAAAGATTTTCAGATTGGATGCCAGCGCGGTGCCCGCGCTTAACTGGCCATTAACCCAGCCGAGTCCTGGCGTTCCGGGTTGAACCAACGTCAGCTTGATCCCCACGCAAGTAGATGCGGCCACAAAACCGAAGTCCGAAAACGAATAGTTGTTGGATGCCCCGGCCAAAAGCGTCTGGCTGGCACTGGTGTTGAGGCGCGACTGATAGTTTGAACCGAGATTGAACGGGACAAAATCCGTATCCCGCAACACCGCCCACGTCGCCGCCTGTGTCTGGCACGACTGATTGATGATGTTGAAATAATGCTCGCCCGAATCGTAAGCCACGCCGCCGATGGTGAGGTAGTATTCGCCACGGTCGAACAGCGTCATTTGCCGCATCGAGCTTGCTTGAATCGGAAAGAACGCCGGAACTGGATTGTCGAGATAGTCCGGCAACAGATTGAACAGACCCGGCGAGCCTGCCACACCGCCGCCGCTGCTACCGTAGCCGCTGACGTATGGCGGAATGTCGTTGTCGAGAAAAACATTCAGCCCCGGCGTCGGCAACGTCATCGCCACCCAGACGCCTTTGACGGTCGCGTCCGACAACTGCCAGAATGAGCCGTGCGCCGTGCCGTTGAGCGTGAACGCCGCGCCGACACCCGGCCCCGTGATGGCGTAGCCGTTTGAGCCGGGATGCACCACGTTGACAGGTTTGAACGCCGCCGTGCTGCCAAAGCTCAATGACGAGGTGTAGGCGGCATAAACTCCCACCAATGGATAGGGATTTGAATTGAGCGTGTAACCCGCCGCTGGATTGGCAGTCAGCGTGATTGTGCCGCTGCCCGGCGCAATGACCGTCGTGAAGCTCGCCACCAAAAGAAAGTTGCCCGGTGAAACGGTCTGCGTCGTCCAGACTGGCGCGACTCCGATTGCCGACGGAGTGAACGCCGCCGCCGCGGGCAATGCCGCGCCCGTGAAGCCCCACGACACTGTAACCGTCCAAGTGCCTTCCGTGTCGGCAACGTAATTCAACGTCGCCGTCTGCGCCACCCCAGCCGTTGCGCCGGTCAAAAGTTGGCCGCTGGCATTTCTGCCGGCTGAAACCGAGAACCCTGGCTTGGCATCCGCCGCCGCGTAATAAAACTGCACGTTCTTGAAAACCGTCATGCCGCCGTAATCGCCGAGCAACTGCCCTTGGACGGTCTGCGGGAATGTCACCGGATCGTTGACGCCGACACACCAAGGCCCGCTCAAAACCGCCGCTGGCGTCAAATACAGCCCGGCATTGATTGGCACACCGGCATTCGCCCCAAAGAGCAGCGTCCAGTAATCGCCCCGGATGCGGTTCAATTCCTGCCGCCAGTTTTTCAGGTTGAGTTGCACCGAAGCCGTCACCGGCAGGTAAGGCGTCCCGTGCAGAATCGCCGACGTGCAACCGTAGGACTGGATAAATTCGCCGCCCGGATTGGCGTCCGCGTTGTTGTAATAAAACGAATTGCCGGATGATGTCGGAAACGTAATGCCCGAACCCGCCGCCGCTTCGTTCGCTCCCGCCGTCCAGTTGTAAAACCGCTGTGCGAGAACGGCCAGCGTGTAATTGCCGCTGCCGTCATACGTCGCACCGGGCGGAACGAGATTGATGCTCAACGTGCCGTTGCCGAAGTTATAGGCCGGTTGCGGATAAACCAGCGTCGTCTGGTTGGCGTCAACGAAGTAGTCGAACGACTGCGAAATCGGCCAAGTTCCGGCCCAGATAGCCGCATCCACAAGCGGTTTCAAAACCTGATTGGCCAAGGCCGCGAGTCCGGCAAAGTCGTTTTGCGAGATGATGGCTCCGCGCGTTGGCATGGGTCACATCCAGACGCCGGTTGTGGTTCCCATCGGCAACTGCATCCAGAAATTATTGCCCACCCACGGCGGCTGATTCGGCGTCGTCACGCTGGTAATCCGAACGTATGTGCCCGCGTTCGCACCCAAACTGACGATGCAGATGTCCCCAAGATTGTAGTTTTTGGTGGGATTGTATTCGCCGGTGATTGGAAGCGACAAATGCTGTGAAATATTCGGGCTTTTAACGTGGAATCTTGTTCCGCGAGTCGTCTGTTCAACTTTGACTGTCTGAGAATCAAAAAACTGCAATTCATCCAGCCGGCCCAAATTGCGATTAATAAAATCGCTCATTGCATCGTTTCCTGAAGCATCTTTGCTGTTATTTTTCGATCTCATATTAACGCGGCTGGTAACGGATATTCGACCAAAGCCCGAGAGCATATTCGACCGTTCGCTCAATCATGAAGTTGGCCATGCAAGGTTCGCGGCCAATGGTTTTTTTCCAGCCCCATTGGTAGTAGGGAGCTTCGCTCGTTGGGGCATATTGAAAAGGCTGTGCCGAAATTTCCGAATATAGCCTTGGAGGCAAATTGTAAGTCCATCCGCTTCCGACTTCGGTTAGCAACTGCGCTGGCGTGTAAATGCAATTTTCATAAGCAATACCGGAATTGTAAGTGGCCCCAGGACTGCAATAACTCGTGTGCCGCAAAACTTTTGACGGCCGCTCAAATTCAACCTGTCCTTTTAAAATTTCCAAAACCAATTGGAGCGATCGACCGTCTGTCGGAATCGCGTGCGGAGCATTTGCAGGAATGTTTGCGTCAGCATATGCAACCGCCCCCGAAAGACTGCCGCCTTGAGTGGCTAAAACGCTCAACACATCCTTGTCATTGGTTGTCATCCAGCCGGTAGATCCCACAATGAGTGGGTTATTAAAAATTGTGTCCGTGGTTTCATTCGACAAAAGCTCCCAAGAATCAAAGTAAAGCTCGGTTAAAATGGATCCAAGGCTATTAACCAACCCTGGCACAGATACCTCGAGACTTTTTACCTCTGCGCTGGTTACACCGTCAATGCCCACATCACAGCCGAGAAACGATCCTGATGCGCCAAACTGAATGATGTAATTGTAATAATTAACGAGCGGATCCAGCGTCAGGCATGACACGGTAAAATGCGTCGTTGTTCCCTTTGGTCCGTAATCAATTTTTAACGGCCCAAAAGTAAGCCCTGCGTATCCAATACCTTGTTTTTGTCCTGCCATAAATTAAGGTCGGTTATCGCGTGTGTTGTGAACTGGGAATTGTTGTGGCCGCGTTCCAAGCTGCGGTTTGCGTTCCCCTGGTGGATGATTTGATGGCGGATGCACTGGCGTTATTTTATGGTCAATGGACCGAAGCGTGGCCAGTTGCTGCAATTCAATTGGCGCGGTAGCTGCATATGCCCCAATGCGCTGATTGCTGTTTAGGGAATAACTGCGATTTTCACCTTTATCACCTTTTTTTTCTGCCAAATCACGCGCCTTTTCTTCTGCAAGTTTTGCCGCAGACTCTTCAGCCGAATCGGTGTTTTTAGCTGCATTCGATTTTACGATGTTTGGAATCTCCAATCCGATTTGAGCAGCATCACCGGCTGCTTTAGCAGCATCTTTATTTAACTGCTCTTTGGTTTTACGGGTTTGATCATTGATTTCAACCTTATCAGCATAGGCGTTACGCTGGGCTATCATCTTTTGAGCAAGGTCTTGCCCCCCTTCTTCCGTTTGGCTGATCAGTTGCTGGCTAGCGCCGCCCAAATCCATGGCAGCTTGTTTCTTAAATTCCTCCCAAACACCGCCTCCCTTCAAAAACTTTTCAGCGGCTTCGGCATTCTGATTCAATTGGCCAAGATTTTTCTGATCCTCTTCCTTGGTATTAACCTTGATACTGTTCGCCTGCTTCAATTTATTTTGAGACTCAATTTCCAAATTGGTCTTTTCGGTTAGTTTGTTTGCGAGTTCAGATTTTTGCTGGTCTTTTTCAAGCTGCAACTCTTGGCCGGCGTATTTTGCATTGATGGCTTCTTTTTCCTCCGGAGTTTTAGCCGCAACGAGTTCGGTGGCTTTTTTAATTTCCAGCATTTTTTTCAAATGGTCGTAATGCTCCTTGATTGTGTCCAATTCTCGTTTCGCCGCCGCTGCTGCCGAATTGTAAGCGGCAGTTGTCTTTTGAACCTCATCAGTGATTTCCTTTTGAGCATTGCGCGCGTCATTGAGATGGCGCTTTAGAAGCGGGATGTAATCATCTTTTAGATCGGACGACCCGCTGAATGTCAGCGAATCAAGCAAGCTTTTAACACCCCACACACGCTCATAAAATACACCCGCCGCCAATGCAATTACTCCAAAGATTGCCGTGACGCCAAGCATGGATAGCCCTGCGCCCCTCGTTGACGCCGCCAATGCTTCCTGAGCAACGGCGTCCGCTTCTGCGGCGGATGCTTTACGACCCAAGGCTGCTGCGGTAGCATTTGCTGCCATTGCTTCCGCAGCATCGGCATCGGCTGCAACCAGCGTAGATTCGATTTCAAAGCCTTCAGCTTCGGCTTCGGCCGCTGTCGCTTCTGCCTTGCGCATGGCTGCCGTCGCCGCCATGTTCGCATTTAAAGCCGCTTCCGCGTAGCCATCCGCCAGCATTCGCGCTGCTGACGCTCCTTGCTGTGCTGCTCGAGATGCGCTGCTTATGTATTGAATCAAGAGTGACAACGAACCAAGGATTCGCCCAACGCCGCGCCCCATCATAATCTCGCGTCCGATAACGGTTGTTTCTCGAATCATTCCTGTCATGCCAACCGTATGCCCACTGGCAGCGCTGGCAGACATTCGGCGCGCAGCGATCGTGGTCATGGTCTGCATCCGCGCAAGTTCCGCTTGAAACTGCGTCGAGTTTGCCCCAAAAATTACTGTGACAGCGCTGGCCATGTTATTTTATTCCTTTATTTGCGTTGGCTGCGGCTTCGGCAAAGGCTTTTTCAGCCTCTTCTCCGACTAAAATTTTTTCATTCAAGCCCGGCGCAGGTGTCCCAGGCTTACGCGGAGCCTCGCGGTCTATTTCCTGCTGATTTTTTACCCAAATTGACCCGGTAGCTTCCAAATGTGTTGAGTAAAGAATTTGAGCCAACCCAAGCGGAAAGTTCAGAGGGGATCCTCCAAAATGGGACTGAATCAATAGTGAGTGATTCGAGGCAACATAATTTATCAGACTTGCAAGCCCAGGTGCTCCGAAATATCGAAATGGAACGCCTTGCTGTCTTGGCATCTTGGTTTGCGGCAAATCCTGACTACCGGCAGAGCGATAAGCTCGAAAACTTTCAATACCCTTGTCCAGTTCTGCCGCTTTTGCTTGAGATGCCGCCAACGTGAAGCGAAATTTTGCCAAGAATTTACCTTTGCCGCAAATTTCCATCGCCATTATCAATGAGAGCCGCTTGGCATCTTCTGAAAGCTCTTCGAAAGATATTTTGCCGTAAGTTGCCAAGGGGTTGCCTTCACGAATCAATGCCATTTCGTGACCAATGGCGTAATTTTCAAGCGCCAGCCCGAACACTTTTACGGATGGCGGCTGAAATGCATTACTAAACAATTCTTCGTGCATATTGTAATAAAAAAGACGGCTTCGGATTTCTCCGGAGCCGCCGTATTAAATTGTTCGACCGAAATTATCCGACAATCGGAGCGCCAGTCAGTGCAGTGTTCTGCGCCGCGTTGGTGTAGCGTTCCATGTTGAAATCAATGCTCGCGTTGTCATCCATCTTCAGATTGATCTTGGTTCCACTCTTGACGCGCCAGGTTCCGTTAAAAGCCGCAACCTTGTAATTCGCAATAACCACTGAGAAAAGCGTGATTGCTTCTCCGCACACTGTTGCCGCCCCAGCGCGAGTCGCCGCCGATGGAAAGATTTTCAACGCTCTTTCGTAGCGGAAATTTGTCTGTGTAAAGTTCTGATTGTTGCCGGTCGTGTCTTTATTGGCTTTTTCATCCCACGTCAGCGTCAATTCATCAGAATCAAACTCAAACGAATCCAAACCGGCAATGGTAACAGCCGCACCGTTGTTGGTGATGCCATACAGGTAAGCAACTGCGCCGATCTGCTGCTCGGCAATATTAAGAGGTGATGGTCCTGGCATAAATTAGGTGGTTTCGGGTTTTTGTTCCGGTTTGGGATAGTGAACACCGCCGTAAATTTTACCAAGATGCGGATAGTTCTTTGGATCATGCAAAAACTCACACCTTTCGGCGTGCGTTTTGATTTGCTGAAACTTTTTTATCAGATCCGGAAGCGGGTCTTGTGATTCTACGGACATAAAATAATAAATTAGGGGACGTAAACTGAATTTGTGGTAGCCGCTGGCGAAATACCGATACCTAGAACAACCGGGCAGGATACAGTTTGACCTGTTCCGTTAAAAGTCGTTGACCATGACCCGCCGTTTGTGCCGGCCGCGAACGAGTTACTAAAAGAACCAACGATGAAATAACCAGGATAGCCCGGCGCCGGCGTCAATCCGTTGGTAGGATTTACCGCATACCAACCTTGAACAACCTCGTTGGTGTTGGCAATATTGCCAATGGTGATGGTTTTATACGCCCCGGCTTGAAAAACAAAATTTGTTTGAAAAACACCAGGCGAAGTCAGCACTTGTGCCCAATTCGTCCCGGTCAGATTCGTAACGCTGCCATAAGTCTGTGCGTTAGCGGAAAACGCCATTAAAATTGCGAGTCCAACGAGTAAAATTAGTTTTTTCATAAATGCTGTCCCGTTCGTAAATCAAAATAAAGTCAACCAAGTTGGATTGGCTTAATGTGTGCCTGAATGGAAATGTCTCCATTGGCATGGTCCACCACATGAAGGTCAATTTCTGCCGCATTACTTTTCAAATTGTTAAGCTCGGCATGGATAACCGCCTTATAGTGGTCCGGAATTTCAGCAATCCCTGTCACCAAATCTTTTAAATTTGAAACCATGTGCTTTTTTCCGTTGATGGCGAAACGTAGCGGGTGCTTAATTGGAGCGAACTGAGGAATATGCGCTTCAAAAGTAGGCTGCGGCTTTGTGGTTGTGGCCGGCACAGAAGCAGGAACGGATGATGTGGCAATGGATTCAGTCATAAAAATCAGTTTGGAAGTGCAGCATTCGAATAGCTGACGAAAGCTGATAAATGGATGATCTCAACCCAATTAGTCGTTCCTGCGTCATTTCCGCGCGTGATGAGGGGTGTTGAGAATTTTACCCAGTCGCAACGAAAATTCACCATGTCAGCATTATCCTGGGCAATCTGGTTCCCAATCGGCGTGTTATCCGTGGCTGCAAGCCATCGACCGCATTTCGTGATCGCATCAGCCAAAGCCTTCATATCGGTGGCTTCTGACTGGCCACCGAGATTCAAGGTGTCAAATGTATCACCCAAATAGGTATCCAGATTTACACCCGGAAGCGCAACGTCCGTGTTGGGTTGTGCTACTCCATCAAAATGGTGCTGAATCTGCATCTGACAAACGCCCTCCGGACGATATGGCCGGGTTGGGCTGAAGCTGGTCACAACAAATGAACGATTGGGAAGCGGCCTGATTCTTGATTCATTCGAGATAAAGGAATCATTAGGTGTCCCCTTTCCTTGTAAAATCAATAACGCACGCATTGCGCGTTCTAATTTCGTAGCGGGACTGATGAAAAATGCCATTCTGCAATGGCTTGAAGTCAAATTTGCTTTAAGGCGAAACTTGCAGCCCGAGCAGCTTTAATTCCGGCTCATCGTTCACCCATTCTTGTTTCGCCGCAAGCGCCATTTTCTTATTAAACTCTCGATTAATCGCTAACTGGATCCGTGGCTCCGCAATATCATGGTTTGCCTGGTTGTATTTCTCCGAAAGCTCCTTCGTGGTTTTTTTCCCAACGCCAAGATTATTCGAAACGCGGCAGACCGCCAGCGCGTATCCTTCTTTTGCCGGATCGACTTCTGAATAGTCAGTTGAAATTAAAGCGGAGGACTGACTTTTACCGAGCGCAAAAGGCAAAATTGACACTTTCAAATCAATCCACGACTTTTTTAAGAACCCTGTGGAAGAATGCCGGGCGCGAATCATGCGTTCTGCGACTTGCTTAACCCAGCCCCAAAACATCGCGGCTGAATCTGTCACCGAGCCTCCAAATTTACGGCTAGTGCTGCGGCCTCGTCCGAAATCAGGTGGAGTGATTCCCCATCTATTGCCCGTCTCGATGCTGAATCTTGATGTCGGGTGCATCCGCGCCAAAACAATTCGCATGGCAGTATTCACTGCCGACACGTCTTCTGCATCTGGCGTTCGGTTATCAAACGTGATGGTTTCATGCTGACGATTTTTAGCCGTGGAAAGCTTCCCTGATGAAAGCACGGCCGGCGACGTTATGACGTTCATGTCCGTATCAATTGTGCTCTGATCAACAACCGGAAAACCGTCCGCAACATCTTTTATTACATGGTAAGCCGTTGAATTAATACACCTGGCCGGTGCTCGCTTTGTATGCCGCAAAAGGATTTTCTGAGCAGCATTCAGCTTCGTCGCATCAACGGTGCATGTCAGATTCATTCAAAACACGTCCTCAGTCAAAACCTGCCTGATCACCCCATAACCCCATAACCCGCTATCGGGCAATTAGTCGGTAGAATTGTGCCTAAAAACAATACACATGAGAGATTGTCGAAGTTCCGTAACTAGGCCCATGCGATTATCCCTCCATAAGAATCCTTACGGTAACGCTAATCGAACGGTAACGGTAACTGCCACTTTATCGTCATCTGCGCGGTAACGGTAACTGCCAGCTTTACGTTTTCGGCGTATGTGGCTTAAACTTCGTGATGGCGCAATGTTTCCAATGCCCACCGCGCGATATAAGGCGCTCCGATATAAAGCCGGATGTTCTGTCTCTTGCCTAGCGCAAGCGCTTGGTTTAAGTTGTGGCATGTCATCTTTAAAACAAAAAAATGCGGCCGCTGTGGCGCTCGGTAGGTTAGGCGGATCGGCTGGCACTGGTAACGCCAAAGCCAGGACGCCAGAGCAAGCGCGCAAAGCTGGAAAAATTGGTGCGTCTGTGCGATGGGCTAACCATGTCAAAAAGACAGAGCCAGCGAAAAAATAAACCAGCGTTTTTCAAATTCTGCTAGAATCACCTTGTTTTCATTGGCGAAAATAATTTTATTTTTTTGTTGTATGGCGCAAGCGGTTGCGTTATATTCTTACCAGTTCAAACGAACTAACCGAAACAGCCCGGCAAAATTGGCTGAAAAAATGAAAGACCGAAATATGTATTCCTTCACACACACAATGAACAGCCGCATTAACCGTTTTGGCGCATCCGCGCGTGCGCTTCGTTCCAACTCGCCTTTGACCGATGAACAAATCCGCAACGTGGCGCCATCCGTTTTCGCGGACGCGGCGCACAGTTCGCGCTCGGCTCGTTATTCTACCATCCCCACCAGCGAAGTTTTGACCAGCTTGCGCCGTGAAGGGTTTCAACCCTTTGCCGTGACGCAAGGCGGATCGCGCGATGAAGAAAAGCGCGGTTTTACCAAGCACATGCTCCGCTTGCGCCACGAATCGAACATGGCCGCGCAAGTGGGCGACTCGTTTCAAGAAATTGTTTTGGTCAATTCGCATGATGGCACGTCGAGTTATCAACTCATGGCCGGCATGTTCCGGCTTGTTTGCTCAAATGGTATGGTGGCGGGCACGGGCAATGGCTTTGATGAAGTCCGCATCAAACATCAGGGCAATGTTATTCCAGCCGTGATTGATGGCTGCATTGAGATTTTAGGACGCTTGCCGGCGGTATCGGGTGAAGTGGAAAATTTCAACCGGCTTCAGCTTACCCAGGGTGAGCAAAACGCTTTTGCGGCTGCCGCGCTGGCTGTGCGTTACGATGAACAGACCGCGCCATTTGAAGCGGCGAAACTTTTAACCGTGCATCGTCGGGATGATGCCGCGCCCACCCTTTGGAACACCTTAAACACCGTGCAAGAAAATGTGATTCGCGGCGGGGTGGGTTACGTTTTGCGGGATGAACAGGGCCGGCGAAAACAATATCGCCGCACGCGCGAAGTCGCTGGAATTGACCAAAACGTGAAACTGAATCGCGGCTTGTGGGTTCTGGCGCAAGAAATGGCCAAACTGAAGGGAGCGAACTAAACCGCGCAGTTATTCGCGGTCTTGGCTTGTCATGCCAGCGAGCCAAGCACGCGGAAAACACCGCAACCCAAACGGCGGGGAAATTACGCCGAATTTAAACAAACTGAAAACATGAAAACATTGATTGCAATTAACAAAAATTCACGCGCGGCGATTAAATTTGCGGCGCTCGGCGTCAAACGGTCTAACCTGCCGATTTTGGGTAACGTCCATCTTTACGCGAACGGATCACTTGAAATGGTTGGGACTGATTTAGACGTTTTTACGGTTTCACGCTGCGCGTGCGCTTCCGAAATCGACGGCAAAGTGACATTTCCGGCCGCAGCTTTGAAAGATGTCGCGGCGATTAAAGCCGATGGCAATATTTCGCTTTCGGCAGATGCTAAAAGCATCGTCACCATTTCGGCCAATGGTAACGAGCGAAAAATTTACGGCTTGCCCGCTACAGATTTTCCAGCCCTGCCCGAACTTGGGGAAAAGATTTACACCGCTTCATTTCCTGCCGCGAAATTCATTTCGGCTTTAAAATCTGTTTCGCTGGCGATGTCCACAGACGCAAGCCGATATGTTCTGAATGGCGTTTGTGTTGAGATTAGCGCGGATAACGTGCGCTTGGTTGCCACCGATGGCCGCCGGCTGCAATTTGTGGACATTGCACGGGGGGAATCAGATGCGGAAATGATGGCCGCAATCTCTGCCGCGAAAACTGAATTTTCAATTGCCCAACTGGCGCGGGATGCGGCGCAAACGGTTTTGGCCGAAACAGAAAAGCAATTTCCAGCCAAGCCAATTGAAATTGAACACCGTCGCGGCCGCAAATCTTCACGGTTTGAAGATTCAGAGCAAACCAAGCTGGCGCGGGAAAACTATGCGCAAGCTTGCCAAAAGCTATCTGAAGCCAGCCAGGCGCTGTCAGCTATTGAACATGGGGAATCGTTTATCATCCCCGCCAAAGCCGTCAGCCTGATTCAAAAATTCCCGCTAGATAAAAAGGCGGATCAGACAATCAAAATTGAACTTTGGCAGGAACTTAAAGGCGTTGCGGCCGGATCGCGCTTCACGCTGGGGGAATTTTCCATCTATTCGCGGCTGGTCGAGGGGAATTTTCCGAACTGCCGCCAAGTCATTCCGGGGGATTGCAAGGAGCGGATCACTGTGCTGGCCAAAGAGTTTCAAGCCGTTTTGGAAGCCGCTGAAAAAGGAACATCTGAAAAACATAACGCTGTCGGCTTGTTTTTTGATAAAAATGGTTTGACCGTCAAAGCCAATGCGCCTGAGATTGGGGAAACGGTTGTCAAAATGCCGGGCAATTTCGCGCTGCAAAATCCGTTTTGCATCTCGTTTAATCCGCGCTATTTAATTGAAGCTTGCCAATCCTTCGCGGTGAATCATGCGGAAATGGTTTTGGAATTTGTGGATGAACTTTCACCCGTCAAAATTCTTTCGACCGATGGCGCGCTTCAAGTTGTCATTATGCCAATGCGGATGGCTGGATCATCGCCGGTTACTGTCACGGATGAAGTTGCGCCAAGCAATGAAGAAAAGGCAAAGGCTGTTTGCGCCGAAATAAAAGGCGAAACTGCCACAGAACAAAAGCCGGTGATTTTGAATTGCGTGGCGAACAACCAGCCAGAGCCAGTCGTTGCCGTGCCGGCCGTGCCCATTGCGGAGCCGGTCGCGGTTGCCGCTGTGGAAACACCTTGCCCGATAGAATACGACGCCACAATCAACACCGCTAAGTTTATCGGGCATTGCCAAGCCGGCGAACGCTATAATAATTCCATCATCACAGGCAATTTTAACCGCAAAAAAAAGGCAATTGAATTTGCGGCCGATAACGGGGGGAAAATCGCCGGATATTTGCACGGCAAATATGTTCGCGGTTGGGTTGTATCCGTGCCGATTGAAAAGCCGGCTGAATCGGTCGCGGCGAAATTGGAAAACGTCAAACCCTTATCACCAGAATTGCCAGAGCCGGAGACGCCGTTTGAAGTAACTACCCAGCCCGACGTGCGCGTGACGGTCGCGGGGGGAATTGTCACCCATTACGAGGTTTTAAGTCGTGCGGGGGGAATTTATTCGCGGGGAATCATCCTGATTGGCACCAAGATTGAAGCGTTGCGCGCGGTATTTGAGGATTTGACGTTTGAAGTTATCCAGGCGGAACCGATGAAGATTGAAACCACCTTTGCCGAATCGCCAGCCGAGGCGGTGGTTATCAAGCAAGCCGCGCCTTTGGTCATGGCCATTCGCCGCGACGAACGCGGGCAAATCATTAACGGCAATTTTCCCATGCGTGAAGCATCTGGTCCGGTGAAGTTGCCGCCAATCCCGCCGCGCAAAGGTGGCGCACTGGCAACCATGCTCGAGGCGGGGGAAAAATTGGCCGCTCTGATGATGACTAAACCTGTGCCGGCATTCATCGGCGCGGAAATCTGAAACCGACGAAACTTTAACCACTGCTTTTTATGACTACTGAAATTTTCGGAAAACCGATTTTTACTTATAGCCGCGCCCAGGCGATTGAAGATGGTTTTTTGGTGGATATTTCCAAGGCTGTCACGCCCTGCCCGTTCAAATACCCGGTGGCAATGACGCGCACAGCCTATGAATCCACCCTTGGCGCCGGTGGCTTTTGGGATGAAAAACCGGATGGCACGGCGGATTTGATTCTGCCCGGCGGTCAGGATTGCTCGGGCCGCGCTTGGGACGTTTTCCAAATGCTGCTGGCTACCATGCGTAACCCGCGACTTGATCCGCTGCAAATGCGGAACAGTGACAACACGCGCGTTTATTTCAGCGTGTTGATTGATACGCACGACAACGGGCGCAAAACGCGCGTAGAATTGAAAAGCATATGCGGACCGGGCGACGATGCGGCGCCGGTCATCACCATTCTTTTGCGGGGGGAAGATTAACCAATAAAATGAAAGAAATTCTATGAATAAAACACCACATACTCCCGGACCTTGGAAATCAGAAGATGCAAAAACACCACATGGTCGGCCGGTAATACAAAAGGAAATCGTCGCTGGCATTCGACACATTGCCGATGTCCGGCTTTACGAGGACGCGGATTTAGCCAATGCGCGATTGATTGCCGCCGCGCCAGAATTGCTTTCCGCTCTTGAAACAATTGTTCGCAAATCATATCTGCGACCGGGAAAGCATGAGGATTGCCAGATTCACCCCGCATTGATTGCTGACGCCCGTGCCGCCATCGCCAAAGCGAAAGGAAATCTGTGAAAACATTAAAAACTTTTCGTTGTCTTTTCATGTTTGGAAATGCTCAATGCGCAGATGAATCAGTTCAATGTGATTCCAAGACTGCCGCCGAAAAATGGGGACGCCAAACAGCCAAGCAACGAGGATGGCGCTTTTTGGAAGCTCGCCAGGGGGAGGCCGCATGAAATCCATAACCCTATTTTATCGCAATCTAGCCGAGAATGCCGACAAGGTTTATCAAGCCGAGATCGTCCCTAGCGCGGGGGGATTTGAAGTCGTTTGCCGATATGGCAAGCGGGGGGCAAAGCTGTCCTACGTTACCAAGACACGCCAGCCAGTGCCATTGGATGAAGCGCAAAAGATTTTCACTGGGCTTATCCGTGAGAAAACCGCGAAGGGTTACACCGATGACGCGGGGGGAATCCCTTTTAACGGGGACACGGTGAAACTTGGGGAAATTTTACCCCATCCCCGCAAAACACTTGTGACGTTAGCCGAGGCGCGCGAGTGGTCAACGTCTCAATTCCTCATTCAGCGCAAGCTGGACGGCAGCTTGGCTCGTCGGGAAGTCGCGGGGGCTGTCTTGCTTGGGGAACTGGTCACGGCGCGCTCTGGCGCGTTCCTGACGCCGGCTGATAGGGCTTTAATCGCCAAGCATGGCTCGTTTTTTGCCGCCTTTACCGTCGAATCGGTGCATGGGGAAAAAATGCTCACCAAATCCACGCGGGAACGCTGGGGGATCCTATGCAGTTTCGCTCCATACTTCCCGGCGGATGTCGTCCTGGTTGAATCCGCAACCGTGCCGGACATGCTGACGGGGGAAGAAGGCTACGTCGCGCACAAATGGTCGGATGGCTGGGGGGAAATGTTATGCCACAAAGCCGAGGACATTTTCACCTGCCGCGTGACCGCTACGGGAGGGACGCAAGCCGCGCAAATCTGCGATGCCGCCACCGGCCAGGCACGCGGGGCTTGCAAGTTCGGCGGTGGAGCCATTGATCGCGTGCGGATTGGATCGGTCGTGCGGATCGCTGGCATGGGGCTTACCGACGCGGGGAAAATCAGACAGCCAACCTTGTGCCGGGAATGGCTGGTTAAATTCTAAAATTATGAATCCAAACGATACAAGGGTGCTTTACGCTCTAAAAACGGATTTGGCAGCTTCACTACGCCTGCGTCAGACATCTTTTCGATGCTGCGGCTTGAATGAACTTGATTCTGCCACGCGCTCGCCGTCGGAATTTTTCTGGCGCGAATATGCGGCAGTCGAGCAGTTCATCGCCGAAAACTTTTGCGGTTGCGATAAGACGTTTAACCCGCAAATTTGAACCACCTATTGAAACTGACTCGACTAAAACCCGGTAAAATGTCCAGACTCAGCCGCAAGAAAAAATCCACTATATGAAAACTGCCAACCAAGTCCGCGAATATGTCCGTCGCCGGTCCTTGATCGAGCGGGGAAAATATGTAGCCAGCCAAGTCGCGTTTTATCCCGACCAAGCGCATCCTGATTTGCGGCCAATCCTGGCGCGTGAACGGGAATTGCTGTTAATCGAAATTTTGAACGCTTTCGACACGCCTCATAAAACCAAGTTGAAAATACCGAAGGGGAAAATCCATGAATGACAAGCCTGCCGCGCGTGGGGAACCTTTCCCGCAACATTACGCCCTTAAATGGCCGGAGCCAATCCCGCTTTGGAAGTGGGCCGCGCGTAACTCCCGCCGCGCCGATGGCAAGCCGCTGGCGATGGTGGATTTTTTCAAGCGGTCGGTGCGCGGGGATGACAGGAAGCCGGGGGAAACCCATGAATCATTTGTGCGCCGGTCGCTCTTTGAAGCCTTGCGCGAACTGGTGATTAGTCGGCAGCGTGCGGGGGGAACTGTGCCCGAGTGGGTGTCGGAACATCTTGCCAACGAAATCGCCCAAGGTGAAAATTCAAGGCGTGTGTCGTGACTGATTCGTGTAAACATGGCAGTCCTGCAACCACGCAACATCAGTCCTAAAGAGCCACACGCTACCCTTCATTAGACTTGCGGACTCTGGCCAAAACAAAAACCTCTGCCGTGAAACCAAACACGGCAGAGGCCAATGAAACCGCCCAACTCCAAACCAAATTTAAGAAGCGCCTTTTTTGGCATTCACAGCCGCCGCGATCATGGCCGGCAATGCTGCCAAGACTTCGGAAATGCTTGGTTCTTCGGCCGCTTTTGCCGCTTTCGCATCCGATTCGGCAAGCTTGTTGTCGGCTTCGACTTCCGCATTGATCCGCTTTACCGTGGCTTCGCTCGCTTCGGCGATCTTGCCAGAGACAACCAAGTGAGCCACAAGCTCCTTTTCGGACGGTGAAAGCTGGGCGTATTCTGTCGCGCTGCCAATGTTGAACACGGCGCCTTTGTGGATATGTGCCTTGCATTCCTTGCCGCCAACCAAGAGATGCTTTTGGCCGTCACCCAGGACGATCGGATTGCCTTGGGGATTCGGAAAATCAGTGGTGCAGATATATTTCATGGATTTTTCAGTTATTGGTTGATTTTTAGGCTGACGATTAATATTGCGGCGTTGAAAATCCAGTCTGACCAGTCAGGACTGCGCCAACCGTGAGGTTAGTAGCCGCGCCGCTCGGCAGCACAATCAAGCGCAAGTAGCGAGGGACATCGTTGACGTTGAACCCAAGCGTGACTAGACCATTGTTTGGACCCGGAATGGATACGCCGGTTGCCGTGATGTTGTTGGTCGGCAAAGCTTTTGCCAGATAGGGCGTTGCATAGCCGCCCAAAGCCACGTTCGGATAAGTCACCGTGCCAGGAACATAAAAGATATTCGTGGCAATCAGGTTGGTGCTGCCGTAAATCAGATTCGTGTAATTGAGCGTGAGAGACGATGCCAGCGCCGCCGTTGTAATGGCGGTAATGTTGGTCTGATCGGCGGAACCTTGGATGATAAAGGTCGCTGCCGAGTTGCCGACATTGGTTACGGCCATCACATCGATTTTGACCGTGCCATAAAACACACGCATATCGACCCAGTTGTTGGTGCCGCTGGTGTAAGCCGAACCACCGCTATACAGGGTCGGGGTGGCAAGTTGCAGCGTGCGGACCGCTTGGAATGTATCGAAGCCGATTTGCGCGCTGGCATTCGTGGCCAGCAAAGAGCCAATCGCCGCCAGTCCGAGGATGATTTTATTAAATTTCATGTTCTTTTTGGTTAAAATTTCAGTATCCGTCAATTATTGGTTGCAGGAATCAGCGCTGCGGGTGAACGCCTGAGCATGCCGGACAGCCACGTCGAAATAGTTGTTGAACGTGATGGCGATTTCGTCGCGGTCGGCGCGAGTCCAGTTGTCCACCACCGAAACCACCCCACCGAAGATGCCGATCATCAGGTTTTCAAACACGCCCGCCAAAAGGATGTCGCCGGGGATCTGTTGCGTGGCAATCGCTTTTTGGTCAAGGATGGTGCCGTCCAGTTCGTCACCTTTCCAGATGGCTTCATCGGAATTGCTGACGACTGTTGCGCCAACCAGCGTCTTGGGCAAAACAGCCAGGCGACCTTGGCCAACACTGGTCGTGGCGAAAGCGAGCGGACCAGGCACATTGAATTTCCGAATCAGCGTGCGAAGGCTTACGATCTGCGAATAAGACGGCGTGCCGCCGAAAATGATTTGATTGATGCCGGGCTGATTCAAGATGCCAAGCGGCTGGTCGGCCGCGCCGGAACCGTTGATGCCCATCGCGTCGATGTAACGGGCGCGGACCTGCGCATGATCATTCCAAATCAGCGATTCCACATCGTAAGACGGCTGCAACACTGCGAGCCGGCTGTAATACTGGCGGGAACCGACGCGGTGCGGCTCCATCTTGATCTGACCAAGCACCTGGTCATACGCATTAAGCTGCGCACCTTCCGGCAGCGATTGCGCCACCGTGGACGCTTCCAAGCGCGGGAACACCAGCGGGCCGGTCAAACCGGAAAGAAACGTCGCGCCGAGTTCGGCAAGCGCGATGCGGTTGCGGAGCAAATCAATCCACGGCATGAACTGAGGCGCAACGAGCGCGCCGCCAGTGGCGAAGTCATTCGCCAAGAAATCACGCTTCATGCGACCGCCGGACAGGTCTTTGCGCTGCACGCGTGAACGGGCATTGTGCGGCATGATGAATCCGCCCTGCTCGGTAATGCGCTGGCATCCGGGAATTTCGGCCAACTGGGCGCGAATGCCTTCGTCCGCTTCTTTTTCGGCGCCGTCAAACGGCTTCAAGCCGGTGGAAGCATAGCCGCGCTTTTTGGCCTCCTTGACCATCGAGCGAATGGCCCCAAACAAATCGCAGGCGTTCGCCACTTCATCCGGAGCATTGACCGCTTCGATGAGATTCGGCTCGGCCGAGGAATCGCGCTTCAGATCATCGACCTTGCTGCGGAAAATCTGGCGCACTTCGGCATCCGGCTTGGAATCGTCCATCGCCTGCGCTTCCAGGGCGGCGATGTTGATTTTGTCACGGAGATAAAACGGCTGTTTTTTGCCGTCGCGGGTTTCGCGGCCAACACGATTGCCAAATTCCTTGGTAAACTCGGTGGCGAGGGTGGCAATTTCCGTATTGCGCGCTTTGAAACGGTCGCTGCGCGTTTTGGTTTCGGCCTCGACGGTTTTCCGCTGAATGAAGCCTTTTTCCGCCAAAGCTTTTTGGACGGCAGGCGTTTCCAGACTGTCAATGACGAGTTCCGGTGTCAGGGTCTTGATTTCTTCGGGCATAAATTTTCGAGTTAAAATGTTTGGTGCGGTTTTAGCCGCTTCTGTATTTTTATTTGAGTCAACCGAACGGGATTTTTCCGCGCGCGATTTCGCGCTATCGACGGGCTGATAAGATCCCACCCATTTAACTTCGGTCGCCTCGCCGAGCGTTACCGCTTCATCCTCATATTCAAAAACAACCTCCCAATAGGTTGAATCCATCCAGTTGTAGATGATTGCCATCCATTCGCCCGCATCCTGATCCAAAATAATGTCCTGGACAAAGAATGCGCTGAACACGTCGCCATTCTCGCGCTTGGATTTGAAACGCTTGTCAGAATCTGCCGCTACGGAAACCATTTGGCTTAGTTCGCCAAACGAGACTTCATCCGCGGCATCGCGGGTAAATTTAAAATCGGACTTCTTGGCGGCTTTGCGGGTTTTAATAGCCTCACGTTTCGCGCGAATCTCGGCCTCGCAGCCGCATTCAAAGTTTTCATCGAGCATGGCGCGGTCAAACATATTGCCGCAACACAAGCAGGCCCATTGGCCTTCAGCGCTACGGCGCACACCTGCGCGATTGGAGTCGGCCGGCGTCCGAACGGAACTGATTTCGTCTGCCGCCCAGGCGAGGCGTTTGATCGGGTAGCCGTCCTTTTCGCCTTCGTCGGCAATAAATGCCGTGTGCCAATAGCCGGTGGAAATGCCGGTGCGCTCACCACGCTTCATCTGTTCGTAGCGGGTATTGGAGAGTTCGGAGAGTCCATCGAATTTCAGCACTGCCCGGCTGACGTTATCCTTGCTGCGTTTGGCGCGCGGCACTTTGCCGATTTGCAGGGAATTTTCATGTTCGTCGAGCACCGTGCCTTTTCCGCCGTCAAGCTCGGAAAAATCCACATCCTCTTTGCGATGGCTTAAAAGCTCCCAATACTTCGTGCCTTTCGTGGCAATGCCCAAATCCTCATCAAATTGGGTGGCCTTGCGCAAAACCAATTCCTCGCTGGCGAAGCAAACCTGGATGGTCTTCTCATCATCATCCGCACTGTCAGTCTCCACGGTGGAATAGCGGAAAAGATGTTCAGCCTTTGCGCCGCGCGTGTTTGACTTAGCCGGAAGTTTGACAGCCGGCGTTCCCGTCGGCTTTTTCTCGTTTTCAGTTTTCGCCATATCCTTTCGGATAAGTCAAACTTGAAGCGGCAAGGGCGGATGTTTCACGCAGCAATTCAACCGATTGCAACATAGCCACACCCGCCCCGCCAAAATAACTGCTACGCTTTGTAGTTCGCATCTACCGCCATAAATCGCCAGATAAGTCCTCCCTGCTGCAAGCCACCGTGCCAAAGCCTCATGGGAATGGCCGGAGCACTTGGGTTCATTTTCAAAGAAAATAAAATGCCCTTTTTAGGCGTGAAGTTTGCCGGCAAATCGGAATCGAGAAAAACCAATCGCTCGATGAACGTCGTTGGCGACTGACCGCCCGGCACAAGGTTGAAATCGCCCACCATCTCCGAGTGCGTGCAGGGAATGGCCGCGCCTTGAATTGTCATCATCGCGCCGCCGGATCCATCTTCGCCGCGCAACATCCCTTGGTAGTCAGCGAAGTTTTGCGCATGTTCAGCAAATGGATTGCTCATGTTTAATGAAGTTCACCATTGTTGGACATTTTTAACAACGCCTCCATTGAAATCCTTGACCGGCTGCGTGCTTTTTTTCGGACTGGATTGGATGTTTTGGTTTTGGATGGTGCATTTCCTTCTTCTCCCACATCCGGCAAGGTTTGCCCGGGCTGGCCTTTGCTAATATCGGGGCGCGTCACATCAACCTCATCGAAATTAAGCCCGTTGTTATCGAGAATGGATTTCTCGTTTTTAAGCAGTTGTGCCAGTTTTTCAAAGCTCATGCCTTCCGGCAACTGATCTTGAACCTGTTGGCGCGTAAGGTGCCCAGCTTCGTTCAAGATGACCAAAGCCTGAGCTTGGACTAGCGGATTTACAAACGGCCAACGACGCCCTTTAAAATGAGCGGCATCAATATATTTTTCATATTCCGACAAGAAGATTGGCTCGCCACGCTTGTCAAAGTAACCTTTCTTAATGGCCTCTTTCAGCCATACAGCAAAAATCTCATCAACCCCACCATCGACCATGTTTTTCTGCCTGACTTTGCAATGATCCTGAAATGGAATCTGGCACATCAAGCCGGCAATGAATCCAAGGTTTTGGAAATCACCGCTCGTATGCTGATAAGTGATGCCGGCGCCGACGGCAATTTCGCGCAAGTTGTCTTGGCGGAACTCGTGGGCGGCTTCAATCGGAAACTTTGGATCCAGAATCTTTGCTTCCACACCGTATGGCAATTCACGTTCCATGCCCGGTTTCATGGTCTGCGTCGGAACACCGTTCCCCTGTTGCAATTTTGCGGGGTCGCTCGTGACACCGACGCCGGGCATACCACCTTCAGCGTTGGCTATTTGCTCGGCCATTTCTGGCGTAATGCCAATGCCCGTCGGAAATTTCTTTTCCAGGACGAATGGCTTCATGGTGCTGGCCAGCGCCGCGATTGTAAGCGACTTTGAGTATTGTTGGTTGCGCCAGACAGGTTGCGTCACCGCATCCAATTCCGTCATGCCAATATCCTGCTCGGCGCGGTCCCGGAGATTGTTGAAATGAACAATGTCTGAAGCCGGCACCTGCTCGCGCCATTGATCGCCTCCGTCCTGCCGGCTTTGGCCGGTAGGATTTACCAATTCGCCAGGATGACGACGCAAAAGCCAATAAGCCAAAGCGAAGTTGAATCGCGGCTCAAACTCAATGGAAAAGCGAATCGGATTGCCGCCTCCAAATTTACCACTGGCCGGAGACACTCCCATGTAATTTTCTTGCAAATGATCTTCTTCCAGAAAATCAACCGCATAACCAAATTCATTGTATTGAAAATCGCGGTAGTGGCGGCAAATAACGGAGCCAGCCTCGACTAGCTCGGCCTCTATCATGCGGCCGGCTTCCATGGCCGACATGTTTTTGCGCACCGTGAAATTTTTCTTTTTGTGGAATTTCTTCCATGCCTCCTCAATGGCGCGGCTCTTAACCTGGTCTTTGGTGAAATTCCCCTCGCCGTCGAACTCACCCAGCATCATTTCCAATTCAAAAAATTTGTGTCCGACTACGTTATTTTGAAAGGTTCGCTTAATGGCTTTGCCGTGCGCAGTATCCTTGCCCAGCGTTCGTGTGCGGCTCCGGACTTTGTGCTTCGATTGGAGCACTTCGGTATTGGGCGAGCCGTAAGTTGAACGCAGATCGGAATTGTAATTGTCCGTGTTGGCCGCATCGTAGGATCGCTTTTGCCGCTCATTCAAAGTCTCAATTTCGCGCATGGCGCGGATAAACTCCGGTCGCATCACCGGCATGGGCGATATAAGCTGCGAGCCATGCTTCACACCTTCAACGGGGGCCGACGCAGAACGGACTAATTCAAATGAAAGTTTCATTTTTGGATTTCCATGCGGAACTCTTGGGGTGACGGAATGGCTCCTGACGGCCTTGGCGGTGCTTCCACCTGCACCCAAAATTCGTTTTTTGTCGAGTCATAGCCCGACCGAATAATTTTTGCGTTCGCCGGCAAGTCAGAACTCAATTTGCGCAGGCTTCCGCCAGCGGCAAATTTGAGCATCGTTTCCGGTGTAATGGTGATGTTTTTCGCCATACGTCAGCCGATGCTGAAAACTGGCACGGTAAAATTGCGCGGATGTTGACCGTTGCGTGCGCGCTCCTGTTGGATTTCGCTGGCACGGACTTCTTTCCAATACCTCAAATCTTCCAGCACTTTGGTCTGATCTTGAATTTTAAACCGGCTGCGCAAATCCTCTGTCTCGGCAAATTTCAATTTGTAGAGTTGCCGGAGCGTGTCCTTTAACAGTGAAATCATTTCCTGCGCTTCGGTCTGGATTTCGCCGGCTGAAGCTCCGGCGGCGAGATCGCCTTGAAGCGAGAGTGTGCCGTAATAGATTTGATGCTTCTCGGCTCCGTTGACTGCCTGACCCGTCAAGACGTAATCGCCCGCATCCAACGCTGCGGCAAAACCGTCTATATCCACAAAATGGGCATCAATCAGGGTTGCGGATGCGATACTGACAAACGCGGTTTTTTCCACACCAAGCAGATCCGTTAGGACATAATGCAACGCCCATCCGCCGCTCGATGGATAAGCTGGCAGATAACGCTGGAATATCAGGCTATCACCGGCGGCAAAAATTTCAGGTTCTCTGGTTGCAATGTCGGCCATTAACCTTTGGCCTTAGTCAAACTAGGAAGCTTCCGATTCTTGCACCGTCTCGGGCGTGCTCACGGCCGCGCTTCCGTCAATCGCATTGCCGAGCATGTTGTCCATAAGCTTGCGCACGAGCAGCATCTTGCGGCAGTCAAGATAATGGTTGTCGGGCCGCTTCTTTTCCCAATACGCCTTGCCGCGCCGTTCGGTGCGGTATTCGGCGTTGATTTGCCGTTCATAAGTCAGGTCGCCCACCTCGCGCGCCTTCGTTTTGTCATCGAGTTGGGATCGGTCAAGCGTGTGGATTTTTGGCTTTCCGTCGCCGCCGGTCATCAATTCATGCAACTGATCACTGATGGCAATGTTACTCCACTGGGTCGTATAAACACGCACCGCCTGGGTGTGGCCATTGACCGAAATAAATTTTTCATGCGAATGCGGCATCGAATAAGGCTTCAACACCGTCCGATTGCTGTTAGGCGTCCCCCATTTGAAATAAGCTGCGTCATCACCCAGCAGGATTTTCCAGCATTGCCGGTATTTTTTTAGCCACGGCTGGAACTTTCTCAATAGCGGATCGGTCACGTCCACCAGTTCGGAATAGTCTGCCGCTTTTTGCAAAATGTCCGGCGTCCATTTCCGCCCGTCAATCACCACCCGCGCATTCGGAATCTGCCAGCGTTTCTGGATGGCAACGACTTCTTCCCATGCCGTGCAAAAGTGGCGAGCCAAATCCCATGAATTGCCGCGCTTATCCACCACTTCCACCAACACCCAGAACGAACCCGGCACATCCTCATCGGCGGCGGCGTCAATTTTCTTCTGCACGTCCACGGACATATTGCGGCTATGTTCGTCGGCAATCAGACTGTTGGGGTCATAACTGCCGATGGTCGGTGAAAGTTCCATGCCGGCCGTCTGGCCCTTTTCGTAGAACACAGACCGCTCCGCACAAAACCAATCTTGCAGCGGAATCTCATTCCCCTGGCTCTTGGCATGTTTTGCAATCAAAAAACTCGCCACCGTTTTTTCAAAACGATTATCCTTGTTTGCCTCGAATGGCAGCACGAAACAAACCTGCTTGGGCGGCATCTTGATTCCGTTAATGACGGTTCTATAATCCTGCGTGTAGGTTTCCGCGATGGCTTCACGCTCCGCCTTGGTGTCGTTGATATGGTGTCCGCAATGCAAGCATTCCCAGTAAGCCATGCGCGCCCTTTGCGCAACGTCACGCTTACCCTCGTCATCGTCGGGTATGATCATGCCCGCGTAAGTCCCCGGCTTTGGCGTGGTTTCTAGCAACGCCGTTTCGCCGCCAATGGTCACGGTTGCAATCTTCAAAGATGGTCGAGGCTTGAAATCATCCGGCCGCTTGAATGACCAATGGCGCCACTCGAAGCTCTGCTCGCCATTGCACGCTGGACAGCGCCAGACCAAAGGCACTTGCAGCACATCTTTTACGGCTCGGTGTAAATCTGTTCCGGCAATTGACGCCTGCGACTCGTTGAGAATTTTACAGGTGTTTTCAAACCGATCTGCGCGCTTAAAAGCTTTGAACAACAAACCGTCTTTCGGGTGCTGCCACGCTTCCGAAATCCATAGGTATTGCCATGAGAGCGATGATGTATGTCCGTCATTCAATCCAGCCACAAGCAGCGAACTGTAAGGCGTCTTGATTCGTGTCCCGGTTGTTCCAAATCTATTTTCCTCCATCGCCACGGCAATCATCCTGGCCAAAACGGGATGCTTTTTGACCGTCTCAATGGCGCGATGCTGGCAATACAAATCCGCCTTGGGATCATCTTCAAACAACACCAGCATTGCCGCACAAAGATGTTCCAGAAGATAAACCGCCCAAATGTCACCGCAAAGCGACTTCATAACTTGTGTCGCGCCTATAACGTGGACAAATCGCACAAAACCGTCCAACAAGGCCAGCAGGGGGCCGTTCAAATGGCGGGCAGACTCAATGCAAAAATGTCCGTCCTGTTCCGCCGGCATGGACCGATATCCATCGCCCACCAACTTGAACCTTTTACAATTGTCGGCAATGGAACCTCGAAAGCTACGGGCGATACCATTCCACAATGAACGCTGCAAATGCAATGCGGCACGTTCATTCGCCAGAAATTGATTATCCGAACTCACTTTGATTTTAAGTTCAATTTTTGACCATCTCGCTTCCAAGATTTTAACGAGCGCCGCGCCGGATGTGCGGTGATGCCGCGTTGCTCAAAAGCCAGATCAAAGGCATCTGCGATGGCTTCCAGTTTTTTAAGCCGGTGCCGGAGTTTTAAATTTTGGCAGCTATTCATTTTTTTCTCCTTCGTTGATAAGGTTCACCAGTTGCTTGACGGTTTTAATTGCGCGCAACTTTTTATCATAGCCCGCTTTCATTTCCTTTTTCCCGCAATTGTTTTCCCATATAAACCAGCAAAGCCATTCTGCGTTAGTGTCACCAGTTAATTGCGCCACGACTTTGACATAATGGTCAAATGTTTGCCAAAAAGGATTCATCGCCGGGCTGTCCACGCGAACACCAAGCAATGAGTTCAATTGGTCGCTGATAGCATCCATTGCCTGATAATCTGTTATGAGCTTTTTAATAAGTGCAATTTTCTCTTTTGTTTTCATACCTTCGACCCCTTCACGCGCTCGACGAATAGTTGTTTGGCAAACAGGCAGATTTGTAATTCAAGTTTTCCAAACCCCTCACTTGCGCCGCGAATCATTGAGCCTGTGGTGTAGGCATCTTTTTCAATACACTTCTTCAAAACATCCATCGCTGCGGCGGGGTCGGTGGTGTAAGACTTAAACGGTATTGGGACAGCTTTGCATCCTTCCGCCTTTGATTCGTCGTCGGCAATCTGTTTATTGCATCGCCAAGCTTCGTTTATGTCTCGCGTGTAGCCTCTGGCCTCTGGGCGATAATAATGACCATATTTCAAGATTGCGTAATCTTGGGTTAAGCCCATGACATTCTCCGCAATCCAAGCATCCAATTCGCGTAGTTCAGTTGTGGTCATATTATATTTTTTCCATGGCTTTCCATATTTCATCGCGCCTGTCCTTAAGCATCGGCAAAAGCTCTCTGGCAATCATACAGCCCGCAATTTTGTTTGCCCCTAACAGTATTCGGTGCTCTGTGTCGGAAAATTGGATAACTATTGATTCCGCCATCCTGACTTGGCTAGTGGACATTGTGTAATGCTTATCATCAAACTGGTCTATTGCATTGCTCAACTCCACTGCGGCGGCTTTCAGTTGCGTGTAGTCCGCAATCCGTTTTTGAAGGATTATTTTTTCTTGTTCTATCATACTCCATTTTCCTTTCTCACCCGCTCGAACTCGGCGAGGGCTTTGCCTAGCCGTTGAACTATTGGACACAGTTCGTTGTCTTTGTGTTGGTCTATTTTAGGATGATGCAAACAGTCACAGAGCTGATTGGTTGCTATTATAGTTCCATCACTATCAATGCAGACGAGTTTGGAAGTAGGTTCCACTAACCCCTCGGCTGCTTTGGTCATGGCGGCGAGTTGGGATTGGAGTTTTAATTCGCGTCCAGCTTCCGGCACATAGTTAGTCATCGCGTCGGCAATCTCTGTCTGCCGGTCTGCCTCTTTGCGGGCTTCCTCCAACTCCTTTTTGAGTTGGTCGCGTTCGACAATGATTCTTGCCTGATGTTGCTGGAACTGTTCAGTCCATTCTTCGGCAATCTGTTTCGCCTTCACCGCCTCACTCAATTCCGTTTCGAGTTGGCGGATTCTGTCGTGAACGTGAATGTTCTCTTTCCCGTCCCAGAAATAAACGCCGGGGTTGGTGAAATGGTTGTCGGCAAAATACCACTTGATACCGTTCTTATCTTCGCCGATTAAACTCATTGGAGACATCGGCATTGGCGTTGGTGTTTTTGGGTTGGTCATAATTGCTTGTTGTTATTTTCGTTCAATGATTCCATCCGCCACCAGATTAGATGCAGAATTAGCATGGTAAATTGAAAGTCGCTATTACGTCCGCCGATTTGAATAATTAGAAACAGCGTTGCCCAAACTAAAGTAAAGCATCCAGCCAAAGACTTCCAGTTAGTGGTTTGTAAATTGGTCATAAATTTATTTTGTTCGGGCAGAATTTAATCTTCTTTCCGCAGCCGCATTTGCATGGTGCATACAGGTCTGGTTTAGTTGGAAATGGCACGCGCATCGTGTTCGCCGGTGGATACTCTTTGGCGTCCATTTTGCGAGCCGTAGTCACGCGAGAATCTTTTTCCCATGACTCCTTAACGAACCAAAGCCCGCACGTTTCGCAAAACGGGTCTTTGTGTTTCGTTGAATTGATAACTGGTTTTAGGCATTGGCATAAATCCATAAATCTCCTTGTTCTGCTTTGATGTTTTTTGACACTCGTTGGGGCGAATTTTCAACAACCTCATTGTCAACAATCGTCCCTCGCAAATCGTCCTCAAGGTTCGGTCCGTGTGGGTCGATCATCCCGCGCCGCAGCTTTTGCGTAAGGTCAGCAATTAAAGTTTCGAGTCGTATTTTCATGGTTGTTCCTGTTGGCTTTCAGATTTTAATTTTTCGGATAGCTCGCCCGCAAACTTCTCGCTGGCAATTTCGACTGCATCCGTGATTTTTTGATGTTCGATGGTTAGAAACTGTTCGAGTATGGACACTTTTTCCGGCTCAATTTTCAGCGCTTGCGCCTTGGCTACAAAAGCCTCGATAATAGTTTTCTCAATTCGCGTCTTCCATTGGTCATGGTATTGGCGGCTAAATCCGGCTGCTAGGCGTTCTGCCATTGAAACAGAAATGTAACCACCCATTTCCTTTACGATGCGCCAACGCTCATGTTCCAGACGTTCACGTTTGGCTATTTCTTCAAGTTCGCCGATCGGCATTTTGGCTGGCGAGCTACCATTGACCTGGCGAGAGTCCGCTCGATATTCGTGCCAAAGGTAAGCGTCAAACCAAGCAATCCAAGCACGCAGACTCCAACGTCTCCGCACGCCTTCTAGCGGCTTTGGCGGCATTGGCTTTCCGTTTAATCGTTTGCCGCCGGCCCATTCTCCAATGGTATGCTTTGTGATTCCAATACGAAGCTTGCTGGATTTATCTGGATTCTGATAATGAAGCATCATCCTCGATGCAATTTCACCGTGCGTATCGCAAATGTCGTTGTCGGATTCCTTTTTTTCTCCGCGCGAGGGAGCGTCTATAAGCCCGAGGTCGGCCAGTTGCTTTTCCTGCCACTGGACCGTCGCACCGCGCTCGTAAAGCGCTAGCTTGATCAAAAGGTTTTTCCGCTTGGCCCCTGGAAAAGCTGCCAGCTTCGCCTCGATCTCGGGCGATACTGCAATTTCCTTTATGTCTGCTTTATCTGACATTTATCCCGTGACCGAGGATGCCATCACCTCGATAGTCTCAACCTGGTGTTTTGCTTTCCGCGATGACCGAAGCCAATCGCCAACATATCCCCTGCCCGGCTTCCATCCGCGTTGTTGCAGCTTGCGTAATTTTGCAAGTTCTGAACCGCTCGCGCGGCTGAATCGTTTGTGTGATTTCATTTTTATTCTCCTTTCTCTGCCAATAATTTTTGAACGATGGCATGACGTTCCGCCATAGGTCTTGTCGCCAGTTCGATCTTCTGCAAAGTTTCCGTCTGGCAAGATGAATAGTAGGATTCAAGCGGAGAACCTTCCGGCTCCATTTTTTTAAGCCATGATTCCACCGTCGCCGCTGTGCTAATGAAACCGTTAAATGGGTTAATGGGTTCGTGGGTTGTTTCGCCACCAAGTCGGCGCGTTTTTTCCATCAGCCCGGTAAGCTCAAACAGTGCGTGCATGACTGGCGTGCAATCGTCCATCTTTTCTGCCCGCGCCGGCATCGTGCGAAATACTTTTTGCGCCGCTTTTATTTTCTCGCGCCGGATGGCATCAACTTTCCAAGTCTCGATGTCCGGATGCCAGTTGCGAAACTCGAATTGCCCAATTTTTTCCGCTTCTTCAAATTTGCGGCCGGCTTCGCGGATTTTGTTGCAGCCGCGGATAAACGCTTTTGCGCCGTCGCCGATTTCTTCCACTCCGCTATCAAAGTCGGAGATTCCCTGGGTCATCAACACTGCGACTGATTCACGTTTGGCGAGATCGGATCGTTCCGTATAACTGCGCTCGTCGCTCTTGATAAAAGCCACAGCCGATTTGGTCGCTGATTTTTTTTTGCTCATAATTTGTTTTTGGATTTGATTTGGTCAAGGCGTGCTTGCGCCATGTTCTTTCGTGCCTGCTCGGTTCTTTGTGAAAGCATTGGGGCAAGCTTTAACTGTTCAAGAAAATGGGCGGCGCATTTGGAGACGGTTTGTTTGCCGCTCTGGTTGCGGGCCAGGTTCATCTTGCGCGCAATGTCGGCAAATGACTTTACCCCAGCTTCATCAGAATACCCCAAAACAAACATAGCCGTGACTATAGACATGCGAATGAATTTACGGCCGCGCTGCTGGCTGGTATAAACGTCCAGCATTGAAAAAATTTTGCCCAGCCAAAGCACCCATTGCTTGTCTCGCTCGCGCATTGCCTCGCCCAATGCCTGAGACAACGATCCGCGCATCATCTGATCACCGGAGTTCATTGTCTCGTCAAAATACTGGAACAACTCTTCGACCTTCTCGCGTGAAACATTGAAACGCGCGGATGCCACGTCGATTGGGTCTTCGCCGATTTCACCGTCCACCATTGCGCGGCCATTGCGCTTAGGGGCGGGAATTTCGTGAGGATTTACGCGAGTATCAATTTGATTGGAGGTTTTCATTTATATTTCGACTGGTTTTAATTCCACCTTCCAAGCTTTAATCACAAATACCACCCGTTGATTGATTTTTTTTAGTTTCAATCGGTATTTGCCTTTTCGAATGCGCGAATGAATTGAATTAGCCGCCAATCCTTGTCGCATTCCTTCCTCAATACAAAATTCTTTTAAGGTTTTCATTTAAACTCTTTCCAGATTTGTTCAGCGTATTGCGCCGGAGTTGTTTTGATTCTCTGTTCTTTGATTGCTGATTCTACTTCAGAAATGGTTCGAACACATTTGCCATGATTTTCCTTCAACCGATTTACCCACTTCCCGGCATCATTCACCCATTGATCCGCCAGCGCTGCTTCAAATCTGGCCGCTGTTTCCCGTTCAATCATCGCCAAAGCTTTTTTGCCCTTTGTTGTAAGCTTAGACTTAGTTGTAGTTGTAATTGTAAGGGATTTGCGTGACGCGGCGCTTACGTCTTCCCTCACGCTTGGCGTCACGTCAACCGATTCGGCAGGCGTCACGGCAGGCGTCACGGCAGGCGTCACGGTGAACGTCACGCATCCCGTCACGCTATCTGGTTCTGAAAGAAACAGCTTTGCTCTTTTGTTGGCATCTGCTGTGCGGTTATACTGCAAGGCGTATTCGCGTTTCGACTCATTTAGCGTTTTTACGGTGCCTTCGTGAAGAAAATAGGCACCTTTAATTTTCCAACCCTTCGACATCAATTCTATTTTCACCTTGGGCCACGCCTTGGAAGTGCAACTTGAAAGCTCTCTCAGGGTAAAATCATCATTGAGCGGCGGACCATCATTTAAAATAGTCATGTCGAACAACTGACGGTGAGCCAGCTTTCCAGAGTTGGTCATCCCAAAAGTGTCAATCATCATCAGATTGGGCTTGTATTTGACAAAATGCAGATCGTTCATTTTTGTAAAAGTTTGGGTTAAAAGCTTCGATTTTACCCAGCGGTTGTAACGGCTAATTCTTCCGGCTCACCTGTTTCATTCACGTTGAAAATTCCCAGCATTCCGCGCATTGGAATGAACGGCAGTGGATAGGCATTTTCCAGAACAAAACCAAAAGGCCCCACAAAAAACGGCGATGGATGCTTGATCACGCAACCAGTAATCCTTGCAACGCCCACAATGCCGCCCTTGGCAAGTTTATTGAGTGCAGGGATGTTGGAAGCCAGTGCCGGGTTAAACAGCCGAACAAAGGCAACGGCGTCGGCATATTCCAATTGTGTGCAACCCTTGGCTGCGTGAATCTGGATGTCCCCTCGATGCTTGGTTGGCCATGTCCGATTCTCGATCGTCTTATGACCGGCAATGATTAACCATGCCCACGGCTGGCGAATTGATATAGCTTTCATGCGTGTAAGGCTTGCAATCGGTTGCGCTCGCCTGGCTGCCATGCCGATAGGTCAGAAGAGTTGGCCGCGACTAATGCAGCGGCGACAGGTGGTGATACCGAGTTGCCACACATCCTTACTTGCTCGGTTTTGGTTAGTTCGACGACTTTGATTTCCCCGGTCTTGGGGTGAATCAGCCACGCACGGTCAATGACGTAATCGTCTCCAAACCCCTGGGCGCGGAACAGTTCGCGGGAAGTAAGCATCCGCATTCCCAGATCCAAAATGACGAAACCGCTAACCGTGGCAAACTCGCCTTCAAACACCACGCCATGTTCGCGCAGAAACTTCGCCACGCGCCGCGCGCCGGCCAAATGCCACGGGGTAAGCGGGTAGGTGGTTCCGTCGGTCTGGACAAATCCAAAACGCTCTTTGGTGGTCACTGTCCGCAAAGGCTCGTCAACGGCCTGCCCGTCCTTGTCGTTTCCGTAGTATGCAACCAATGCGCCGGACACCACGCCGAATTTTTCCTTGGTGGTCGCGGTTCTGAATGGCTCATTGACGGATTGACCAATGTCGGATTCATTTCCGTAGAACCCAACCACAGATGCCGTGACAACCTGCTGTTGTGATCCCTTGGCGCTGATCGTGCTGGCCGGCGAGTCGGCGGCGTGGCCGGGGTTCGTGTTAAATCCGCCATTATGTTGGGCGAGGTAGGCGGAAATCAAAGATGTCTTACCACCACCAGCGGGCATGATGGTAGGTGCTGGATCTGAAACCGATTGGCCTACGCTCTGGCCAAACTCACGACAAATGGAGGCAGCCACAATTCCGTGGTGTTTGCCGCCGGCGCTGATGGCATGTAACGGATCAGATATGTCGGGCGCATTTCCGTGCGTTTCAAAGTTTCCACGAAGTTTCACCAGATTAGCCGCTGCCAGCGAAAAATGACCACCTTTTACAGATGCGCAAATCGTCCGCAGTGGTTCGTTTGCCGGCATCGTGCGCTGATTGGATGAATTTGCCTGTTCTTCAATAAACGGTGCCAGCGAGGCATCAACAAAGGCTTTCTCTCCGCGATTGGCCCCTGTGATAGTGGTGGCGGGTTCATCCACAGACTCAACACGGTTGTCACCTCCTTGATGCGTCAGGCTGACAATGAATGGACGCGCTGCTTTCAAGACATATCTGTCAACACCCTTTGCAATGCGCCGGAGCGTGGCAGGCGCCAATGGTCGTTTGCATCGGACCTTCTTTGCATCCTGCCTGGATAGGAAAATTGAATTGCAAGGAGTAGACCAATCAATGCACTCGGCCACCGTGCGCCACGGCTTGAGCTTGAGTTTCCGCGCTGCTTCTGGCGCAGCGTGCGTCGGCGCCGGCCAAACGATCGGCAGTCCATCACACCGCCAGATGCCAAATAGTCGTTTGCGAATGGTCGGTGCCCCATAATCGCAGGCGTGCAATTCTTTGGCCTCGCCATAATATCCAAAGCCTTGGATCAACTGTTCGCGGGTGATGTTATTCGACGGACAGGATTCATCTTTCAAGACTTCAACCATTTGGTCTAAATCAGGATGATTAGGCTCGATGCCTGCCCCAAGCGCATCATTAAAAGCCCGCCAGGTGCGGCCGCGATGTTCCGGCACTGGTTTTCCGTGGTGGCAATCCTTTTTGCATTTCCGTCCACCGGAGCAGCCATTGCTATGCGTCTCAAACAATGGTCCCCAAGTCTGGATTTCCTCGACGTTTTCCATGTAAATTACCCGCGTTCTGATTGCCGCCCAACGAAAAATAACGAACGCCAGCCCGCGAATTTTTTTGCTCAACGGCTTGCCGCCTTTGGCCTTCGAAAAGTGTTTGCAGTCCGGAGAAAACCAACCCATACCGACACGTCGGCCTTCGGTCAACAGTCCGGGATTAATTGCAAAGATGTCCTCGCAATGGTGAATGGTCTGCGGATGATTATTGCGGTGCATTCCGAGCGCCTTGTCATCGTGATTCATCGCGTGGTCAACATGCCGGCCTAACGCCTGCTCGATGCCGGTAAAAGCCCCTCCTCCGCCGGCAAATCCGTCCACGACCAGTTCACTGTTGATGTCTAAAATTAATTGTTGGCGTATCATTTCTTTTCCTCGGTTTCCTGTTGCTGATTCATGGAATCAAATCGGGATCGCCTTCCGGAGCGGCCTCGTCTGCCGGTGGCTGGTTAGCAAAGCACGGTTCAAACATCACCTGCGATCCCATCCACGGCTCGGCGCTTACCGTCGTCCAGCCGCCGGAACTTTCGTCGGAATCGTCGTAGGTGGGCCATTTCTTGTTAGCCAGACACCAGGCATAGTTCGCAAGCATCCGCCGGTATTGCACCCGGCCCAACGTAATGAGATTGCTTTCCTCCGGCTGCTCGCCAGGTTCCACATCGCGCATCATGCGCCGGCCAATCTCGAAGGGTGAGAAATTCTCTTGAACCACAAAACACCAAGCCAGCCGTTGTTCTTTGGTCGCGCCATTGAAGATGTCCAAATCAAATGCCGCCTGAATATGATAGCCAAAATTAAAAACATCGCGTTGAAATTTGATGATGGCTGCCGACCGGCTAGACTTCAAATCGCCAAGGCATTGTGCAAACTCCGTGTCTTGGCGAGGAGCGAGATCCAGCAGGCAACGAACTGGGATAATCAGGCCGGTGGCTTCATCGTGCCATTCGCCTTCAACCAAAACCTGCTTGTCGCTCGCGGCGATGAAAGAAGCTAGGATTTCGTCCTCGGTGATGCGCTTCGCCGCCGTCCAACCTTCCGTCAGCTTGTCCTGGGGGACAATTTCCAGCCCAGACTTGATTTGCGCCTCCGTCCATTCGGAACAGGTCTTGGAATTGTTGTTCCACGGCTTGCTCAAGGTCACTTCCTCGCGCGCACATTTGCATTTGGAGCATGACTTTGAATCAGAAACACTGCCGCAGCCGGGACATTTCATCCCCTTGGCCTCGTAGGTTTCCGGCTGCAAAATGTAGCGCGCGTCAAAATGCTCTGGCGTCAATACCAGCGTGTCCAGCAGGTTTCCAAAATCCTTGGAAGCTGATTCCGGCCCCTCAAAACCGCGAATGTATCTCGATGGACAATGGGCGAAGTTTTTCAGTTCGGACGGCGACATTGGATTGCGGATATCCCCGCGCTCGAATGGCCGGTTGTGATAGACGGCGGGCGCGATGTTTTTGCCCATCACTTTGCAATTCTTGAAGCTCATTGGATTTCCTTCAATTTGGCTTCGGTGGCGGCGATGGCTTTTTCAAACCGAGCAACGCTTAAATCCGGTGCAGCCTCGGGGATGGCTCCATCAAGCACCTCGTTTTGCCAACACCATTGGTTATGCCCATTCCAATTGGTGCGAACCCATGCAGGATCTTGACTGACCACAGGCTTTAATAGGTTCCAAAGCTTCGTGGCCAGTTCCTTCACGCTCAAATCCCTAGATGCAAGCGTTGATGGACCTGCTGGGCGCGGCTTATGGCCTTGATTGCCATCGTCATCCTCTCCCACGATAGTCAGGTTGAAGATCATCGCCGTGAGATAGCGCCGGCCATAGCTGAACGTCGAACCCTCTCCATGAATCTTGGTCTTGCTCGCGCTGCCCTTCATGCCCATGTCGTCAGGTGACAGGTCAACGTGGTAATCTTCCGAATGGCCACCCATGCTAACCTTGCAGGTGACACGGATCTTTGCCGGATTGGTCGAGTCGCCCTCACTGAATTTGAGCGAGAACTTGTATTTCTCTATGACCGGCATGATGGCCTTGGCCATCGCTTCTAGCTTGGCATATTTGGAATTGGTCGAAGGGTTGGTTGACCGCTTGATTATCATTGGCATTTCCGCCTGTGCCGCCGCCATCGCTTCGTTGAACTGTAATTCAGCCTGTCGCGCACACATTTTCTGGTGCATGTCCAAAAGACGCTCCAACTTATTAACGTCAATCTCCGGGTCTTTTGCTGCGGACATAATGGCCGTCATCAAAGATGGAGTTTGGTCTTTATCTATGGTTGCCAATTCATTCATGCGGTTGCCTTTTTTGTTTGGGATTGTTGGTTGCTTTTACGGCTGTTTTGAACCTGCTGTGATTGGGTTGCCCAGCGGCAATTAGATGGTTCGTAATTGCCGTTATTATCAATTCGGTCTAGGGATTTCCCCGCTGGACGCGGCCCCATATCTGCAAAGAAATTCTCGAATGATTCTAGCCAGCGCGGACAAACCTTGATTCCACGCGCGCCGTAATACTTAAAGCTCGTGCTGTTTGGATTTAGGCAGCGAGCCTTCATCATTGACCAAATTTTATGCTCCGTGGTTTTAGTCATACCATGAACTGATCGGCGAATATTGCTCAATCCAGTTCCGCAACCACACGACCTAGAAAGCCCATGAACCACATTGTAAGAATCAACGAGCTTTGTTTTCCCGCATTCACAAAGACAAAGAAGAACGGCTTTTCCATTCCGTTTTAATCCGGATTCTTGGACGGTAAGCCTTCCAAATTTTTGGCCGACAATAGTATTCATTGTAAGCCTCCTTTCCCCGTCTCAAGTTTGAGGTGTTTCCGGCGGTAGCGGGCGGCAATACGCCCGCGAACGTGCTTGTGCTGGCAAATGTCTTCGTTGCGCGAGTAATCCACCACCGTTGACATCCAGTTTTCAAACTGCTCCGGGTTCGTCAGGGCAAACCACATGGCGTAGCGCGCCACGCTGGCGGTAGAACAATCTTTGTTAAAGCAACGCGCTTTCCATTGTTCCAAAGCGGTGAGTTCCGCCATGCAAAGACCGACTACCACTTCCGACACTTCTTTTTCAATCAAGACTTCGTGAGAGTCCATTTGATTTTTCTTTCCTTGCCCATTGACGTGGGCAAAAAGAATGCCGTGACACGAAGGCGTCAACCTTATCACCAAGCGGGAACGACCCGCCGTGGCTATCGCATCACGGCAAACGGTTCTGTGGATTAGGTCGCGCGTCACGTTGTTGCGCACAGAATTGACCGTCCGGTGTTGACGCACCGAACGCTGCCGAGTTGACAGAAAATATAGCATTGAGTCAATAAAATTTCTTGAATTACTCGCTGACCTTTCCGTTTTCGACGACAAACACGCCGATGTTTTCCGGCACCTTGGCGGGGCGTTCGCCGACAATGGTGGCGAGAATTGATTTCTTTTCCGCTTTGGCCTTGTCCACAAATTCAAAGATGGATTTGCCCAGCGATTCCGCCCGGTCAATGAGCGAAAGGTCAAAACCTGCGGGATATAACCCAGATAATTCGCAGGATAATTTCATAACTTGCGAATCCGAAATCATGCCGGCGGTCGTGCCGTCATAGATGAAGTTTCCGGCCTCGTCAAATTCCAGCCCCTTGATGCCGCAGGTTTCCCCGATGGATTTCAGCTTGGACTGTTTCTCGGCCTTAATTTCCCGCTGACGCTTTTCCAACGCGGCTAGTTTCTTTTCGTCATCGGCCTTGGCCTGCGCGCGCGCGAGGTTCTTTTGATACTGCTCGGCGCGGACATTGGTGGCCCCGGCCTCTTGGATTTGTTTTTCAAGCGCCGCTGTGTCTGGGGCAATCGCCAGCAGTTGCTTTTGGATTGGCGTTCGGTCTGGCGCGGCGGCCTTGGCCAGCAACGGCTTCTTGGCCTCAATGACAATCCCATCCAGTTGCGTCTGCAATTCGATGATCTTGCGTTTGTGCTCCTCAATCGCGCCAGCGATGTCCAGCTTGCGATTGGTCAGCCGGTCAACATCCGCATTGCGTGCGCGGATTTTTTCGTTTTCATCCTCGACCTTTTCGCAGGCCGCTTCCCACCCGTCTTGTAAGTTTTGCAATTCGGTTTCAAGCCCGATTTTCTTCGTGGAGTAAACTTCGCGGATTTCCGCCAGCCTGGTCTGCGCTACGCCGATGTCCACCGGATCAACCTTAGTCAGATCAATTTCACCGTAGCCGGCAATCTTCGCACGCAACGCCGTCGCGTCCCGCTGGCTATTAAATAGTTCGGAATCCAAGGCCGTCGTGTCCACGGCAAACAGTTCCGTGAAGTATTGCTTCCGTTCCAATTCGGTCTTGTTCCGCAGAAAGTCCTGGTCTAGCAGGAAGGGATTTAGCAGGCGTTTGATTTCCGCCACCGGCGACGGCACCGGCTTGCCGTTCTTGACAAACACCACGGAGCGGGCCTTCGTGCTGGAATCTTTCGCCTTGTAAAACGAGCGGCCAATCATGCCGCCGTCAAAATGCAGTTCAATTTCCGCCTCCTTTTCGCCGTGCGAAATGATGTCACCGGGAAATTCCCCGCCGCACACCCAGCGCACGCAATTTAGGATGGTGGTTTTACCCTGTTTGATTTCGCCGTAGAACAAGATCAACGGCTTGTTGATTTCGATGGTGGTTTCACCGACCAGCTTGCCGATGTTTTTGATAATTAGTTTGGTTGGTTTCATAATTGGTTTTGGTTCACTGTAAAACTCGTTGCTTGGTTGCTTTTGTTGCATAGCGACCACGCACAGACCGGCCTTGTGCGGCGCGCTTATTTGCCTTACGAATCAATGTGCATTCACGGCAAACCCGCCAGCCGCCGTTAGCACATTCCGGCCCGTTGTTGATCATGCGCCAACCATCTTTTTGCAAAGCCTCGACTTCAATTGCGCCAAGTGTTTTGTGGTGCATGCTCATAAATTTAATTCAGCCGCATCGCGCAGGGTAATTTCGCATCCGGTGGTGCCAACGGCGTAACTCTTCGACACCTTCAACAAAACCACCTGGTCGTCGTCGCCCCAAACTCCGAGCGTGGACATGCGATCCATGACGCACTTTGCGAGGTTGTCAGCGTCCGGCTTTGACGCATACCATTCGGGCGCGGTGGCCTTCAAAACCCCCTTGGAATTGAAATGTGACTTGGGGCGGGGCATAGAAAAGCAAAGCGTCAGGCAAACCGGCACGCTGATCTTAGGCATGGCTGGCGCTTCGGCGCACCATGCTTCAGCAATCGCCCGGCCCCACGTCTGCGCGGGGTGCTCCTTGCGTTTGCCAGTCTTGGCGCTCTTGATGGTTAGCGGCGTGTAGCAGCGCACAAAGCCGCCCATCGAGGACGCTTTAATGCGCGGCTGTCCGGCGGGCAGGCCGGGGACGAAGATTGTGAAGGTGGGGAACATTTTAAAGGGCGCGGCAGGCGGGATTAAACCCGCATTTCCAAAGTCCAATCCGGCTCGAAACCGGAACTCGGGAGAATTGCTTATTCGACTGCCGCATAAGAACTATTCTTCGCGTTCGGCGTGTTCTGCTTTCACAAGTTCGACGGCGTTCTTGAATCCCTTCGCTTCTTCGCGGCCAAGGTTTTCGTCCAGCCATTCGCCGAAGCGTTTGCACGCGCGCTTCACCTGGTCGGCGCGCTTCTTGGAGCACGCCTGTTCGCTGTCGAGGCGTTCGTTAATGATACGCGTGCCGATTTTGATGCGGAGCGCCGAGAACCATTTGCCACCGAGACGGCCCACCGTCAGCACGCCACTGTCTTCACCGGCAGGCTGGAACAGTTCAATGTCTTGGCGGGCATCGAACTTGGATTCAGCTTCGAGCAGCTCTGTCTGCCGATCGGCATCCGTCAGCGGTTCGGTGATGACCGGGATTGCATCATTGGGTAACTCGCCTTTGACCAAGGCAGATTCCAGATAGAAATATTTTTTGGATTCCTTCAAATCGAGGATGACCACGCAACGCTCATTACGGAACTCGAATCCGTTGGTGATGTCGGTCGAAATTTTGTCAATGCGGGCTTCGGCCTCGGTCGTCTTGGACTTGTAAGAAGCCTTCACCTGGTCAAACTCGGCTTCGATGCCGCGCAGACCGGAAATGCAGCGCGCCAGATCGCCGCCAAGTTGACGATGTTCTTCGGTGGTGAAATCGTGTTTTACAGATTTCGTTTCGATTTTTGGTTTAATTGGAGTTGTCATTTATTTGTGTGTTTTTGGTTTGTTGTTTCTTTCAGGAAATCAGCCCGCGCATTTTCAATAGCGCCGCCATTAGCGGCGTCCGTGTTCCTCCGTTGTTTCCCCATTTTCCAAGGCACCGACACTTGGGATTAGCGCGCAACTGTCGCAAATCCTTTGTAATGCCCGGCATGGCATTAGCCGGCAGTTCGCCATTCTGGGGCGCTAAATTTTTCATAAAAGCTCACCTTGCTCTTTCCGTTTTGTGGACCATACCGTGGCATTCATGCCGCTGGCGTTTTTGCGGCGTGTAAAAACCCTTTGGCCATCTACAAAATGGGTTGCCTTGAAAATAAGCTTCTGCGTGTGAAGTTCACTGACTCTTGGGCGGATGGATAAGACCGACTTGCCAATCAATTCCGCCAATTCGTCTGCGGTCAGATCCCGACTATGCAGGAGCAACAAGCATTGGCCGCGCAACTTGGCCGCATCTTCGCGCACAGCAAAAGCAGCTTCGGCGCTGGTTCCAGCCGTCTTAAATCCGGGAGCCGCAGGATAGTTTGAAATCACAGGCATAAAATATTTAGGTGTTTTCGTCATTTATCAGCACACCACCACGAAAGTTTGATGGACGGCAGCGCGGGCAATCGTCCGCGCCACAAAAGCCATCACTGCACCGGCTATATTTTGGTTTTGATACGCGGTGCTCTTGGCGTTCGTCGTAGCTGTAAAATTTGCGTTCATCACGATCAAAGTCTTCATCGACGTTGTTGCTTCCAAATCCTGTGATTCTTAGTGGCATTATTTTTTAATGGTTAATTCCAGAAATGTTCGCGGATGAATCAAAATCTGTTTGCGGGACCGCTTTATTACACCCTTGGTTTTAGGAAAAGCCGACCGCACAGTTGATTCGTTGATCTGCTGCCAAATAGCGAACTGCCCTGGCGTGAGCAGCGAATCCAACGTAAAGTTTTTCGGCAGGCATCCCGGTATTTGCGAAACGGTTTTCATTTGAACGCTGTAAGCCGCCCGATCCAGTAGCCGATATAGCCGCCACCCAGCGTCATCGCGCACATGGCCATAGTAAACAGCCGTTGCCGCCAGATCGCCGAGCGCTCGGCTGCGTTCAACGCCTCCATTGGGTTTTCATTGTCGGTAACAAATTCAGGGATTTGCTTCATAGCGAGTCAGGGTTTCGGGTTTAGAGTCATGGTCAAAGCCAGCACCACATGTTTGGAATCTTTGGGGTTGCTTTTGATTCCAAGCGATTCGGAATGCCCCCATACATCGCCAAGCGCATTGCAGAAACCAGCACTCGACACTTTCAGATTACCCGCCACATCCTTATGCGTTAATGATTCGGCAAACAGGATTGCCGCAGGCACATTGTCGAGGCTGGTTGTAACAATATATTTCATACGCAATGCGCCAAATCCACGCAGACTTCTCCAAGCGAACCTTCTTCGCCAACCGCAAACGTCTGTGCCATACGGTCAGCCGCATTCAGGCAATCCATGATTTCTTCATAACTTCCGTTGACCTGTGGCCAATGCCAGTGAACCAATCGCCGCACTTCCAGTTCGGAGCGACATTCGCGCAACTTGGATTTGAAAGCGGATGGGGTCATGGCTTAGTTTTTTGGCTGAAAGGTTTTCGCTGTTAGGATTTAATTTTGCGCCCCATTACCTTTTTGGTTTTCTCAAAATAAACCCGCCGGCTTGCGATCGGTTTAGAGAGAAAATTTTTAAATGATTGAAGCGCGTATTCTTGAAGTGTTGTCCCCATTTCAATGGCGTCTTTTTTTACTCGGGCAAGTTCCGCGTCGGGTATTTCTACGTTTAGTTGCATATTCGATGCGCCTATCTTCCTAGATTCCTAGTTAAACGCAATAAAAATCTTTGCACTTCCTAGGAAGTGTGCTAAGATAAGTCGTAAAACAAAGGGACAAGCCTTTTTAAAAAAATGAAGTCTGAAATCAAAATGGCGCAACTAAATGTTGAAATACCTGAAGATTTGAAACGAGCAATCAAGTCCACCGCTGCTAACGATGGCGTTTCGCTTCAGAACTGGACGATTGCCGCCTTGCGTGACGCAAGCAAAACGGAAAAAGACTTTAATTCAGCCAAATCCGAGAAGATCGACAAGGCAATATCGGCGGTTGTTTTTCGCAACCACCGCAAACCTCGCAACGCAAAATGAGGGCTTCGCGTTCAAACTCGATTGCCAGTTCCAATTTTTCCTCGCGCGACATTTCCGCCACGACTGCCTTTAGTTCATCATTCATAAACCCACGCCTTTCCCAAAACATTGTTGAGATTGTTGAGTCGGTTTGAGGAACCGCCGTCACTGTGAACCCGGCTTAAAACATTTTCACGCAAAAAAGCATACAACTTATTCACACGATTGCCAAAAGCCCATACCAGCATTGCGCAGTGAACATTGAATTTACCACGAAAGAGTCTTTATGAAGAATAAAGCTTCCAAAACTGGACGGATTACGCCTTTGAAATTGACGGATGCTTGCCGAAACGAATTAGAATTGCGAAAAAAGGAGCGCGGAATAAATTTTATAGATTCGGTTGAAAACGCGATTCTGGGTAATGAGCGTTTCAACTCGAGGGTGGAGCGCGAAATTGCAGAATACCAAGCGCAGCATAAATGCTCTCGGGCCGACGCCATCGAGGCGATGTTAATAGAAGTGGTTGGATACCGCCTAAATCTTCCCGAACCCAAAAAAATCTATTCCGAGCACTCGTAGGGAGCCATTGTTTTAAAAAAACTTCCGAACACATCGTGCGCGAATACAAAAAACCACAAAACTACAGAACAAACCTATGGCCATGATTAAATGCCCTGAATGCAGCAAAAATATATCATCAAAAGCAGCTTCTTGCCCTGGATGCGGGACACCAATCGCAATGAAATCCGGGGCATTTGGAGGTCTTGAAAAAGGAATTACTGTGCGACAAGGGTTTTGGCACGACAGAAATGTTGGAGCGATTGGGTTTTTCATTTTTTTCATTATCATTCTGATTGCCGTCGGGATTTATATGAGAATGAATTAAATTGTCTAAACCTATGATTTTTTAGAAGCTTCCCCAGCTTGGTTCAGAAAGATTTTTTCTTCGCAAACGCCTTTTTTTAAAGGCGTTTTTTTATTTTTAAGCATAGCTGCAAAAATAATTGTTGCAAAATACATAGGAATCTAGGAAGATAGGCGCACATGAAACGCATACATTCTATGAAAACCAAAATTCTCCCCTTGATTGCCGCAGCCCTGTTGGCCGGCTGCTCCACCACTCCGCACGCCTGTCATCTGCTGGAGTTCAACCACACGCCGTCGCCGGCCACGCAGGCCGCTCTGGCCGCCACCACGGCGGAAAATTCCACCAACGCCATCCGGCAGTGGTTCGCCGCCGGCAATGACGGCTTTGTAATCAACACCACCAACCTGGTGGCCGCTACCAACGCAATTCGAGCCGCTCTTTCTGATGGTGGAACCGAACTGCCCTAGTTTTCTGTTAAACCAACACAACAAACCAAAAATGAAAAAGACACAAACACCAGTCCACTACCGTCAAGGCGACGTGCTCATTGAGCAGATCGCCAAAGTTCCGACCACTGCGGTCAAGCAGAAGAAATCCGCGAGCATCGTTCTGGCGCACGGCACGGCCACCGGCCATCACCACACGCTTGAAGCGGCCAAGCCCGCGCAATGGTTCAAGCAGGGTGAAATTCCGGCCACCACCAAAAAGGCCAGCACGTTGGCCGGCGAAGTTTATGTGTCGCTGCCGAGCGGCGGCAAGGTGACGCACGACGAACACGCGACTATCAAACTGCCGAAGGGCATTTATCGGGTTACGCGCCAGCTTGAGTATTCACCCACGGCCATCCGCAACGTCAACGACTAAGGGTATGATTACAGAACTCACGCCAGCCCAAGTCAAACAACTGCCGATTGTCCGCGATGAATGGTTGAAGATCGGATTATCAACCGAGCCAGTGGATAGGACAAAGGTGCGCGCAATTCTTGGCAGTCTTTACGCGGTGGCCAAGAAACCCGCGCCGAAGTATGTAATTCACCTTACTAGTCCGTTGCATGTGGCGATTGCCATTGCACAGATGCGGCTGGGAGACGCCCAAGTCAGCGCCCAAGTCAGCGCCCAAGTCCGCGACCAAGTCAGCGACCAAGTCCGCGACCAAGTCAGCGACCAAGTCCGCGACCAAGTCAGCGACCAAGTCCGCGCCCAAGTCCGCAACCAAGTCAGCGACCAAGT
>Ga0214166_1000062_pt1 | contig 55271 bp, 72 predicted proteins | sample TroBogepilimnion_27_FD_153005 | JGI IMG/M metagenome (GOLD analysis project Ga0214166, IMG submission 153005) | Freshwater microbial communities from Trout Bog Lake, WI - Practice 18AUG2009 epilimnion v3 | ecosystem: Environmental > Aquatic > Freshwater > Lake > Epilimnion/Euphotic zone ...
ACATTCAGGCCTGCGGGCGGTTGCACCGGCAGGGGCAGAAGCGGCCGGTTTTTATTCACCACCTCATCGTGGCCGGTACGAGTGACGAGGTGGTGTTGGCGCGGCTGGGGGAGAAGAACACAACTCAGGTCGAGTTGCTGCGCGCGATGATATAGAAAAGCCCCCGAAGGGGCTGCTGGTTTAATTTTTTACAACCGAGAATATTTTTTCTAATTTCCCGGCTTTGTCTAGCTCTGACAGGATTGTCAGTGCCGATGCAGTCCTCTCAAGCAGGAGCACATACCGCTCCAGCTTGTCAAAGTTGGCCATTTTTTCAATTGCTTGCAACCCAGTCATAAGCTCGTGCGTTGATTTACGTACGTTACCGCTCACTTTTTTTGTTTTTTCTGAAACGTCCTCGTGTCTTTTAATTAAATTTTCAATTGAATGGTCAAGCATGTTGTTGAACTCATCCATCACTTTTTTTGCATTTTCAAGGTCTTTAGACATGTCGTTTGCTCTCCTAGTTAAGTACCCAAAATCTATATTCATTTCGCCAACGATATACTTGTTGATCTTATCTCTCGCATACCATTCGCCCTTGCTATCTTGTTTTACTGGTCGTAGTCCTCTTTCCATAACGATTCCTTTAACCCCCCGAAGGGGCTGTTGGTTAGACCCGCTTGATTGCCAGAACCGGCTGCAGGTCGTCGATTAGTTTAAAAAGCACAGACGCGGTTGAGTAGTTACCGGCTTCGGTGGCCTTGGCAATCTGATCCAAGATCGCATTAAGCATAACTGTGTTGGCTGCATTCCAACCTTGGCGCATTGTGTGCTTGGCGATGTCGTCGGGGTAAGTCTCGAGGAGTTGTTCGTAGTTCATGTTGGGTTCCTTGAGCCCCCGAAGGGGCTGGTGAGTTTACTTGCGGGCTTTAACGCGGACTTGGAACGAGGCAGACTGCTTGGTGTACTTGGCGTACTCGGCCTCGCCAAACTGCTTGACGAACTTTTCCTTGTCGAAGATGGTGCTGTTAAATTCGCTGTACGTTGCGCGAAACAACGAGCCTTCGACGAACGCGACGCCGTCGGCATCGACTTCGAGGTTGCCGTCGGCACCGGCTTCTTTAACGGCTTTCTTGATGGCGTCTGCCTGCTTGGTGAGGTCAGAGATTTGGGCGAGGAGGAGACCGAGTTGGTCGACTGCTGAGGGGGTGAAGTTCATTTTTAAAGCTCCGTGTTTGTCGTGTTTGGGTACTGAGACTACAGTTTACATTGTAAAGCTGTTGGATGCAAATGGGGCCGCGGCCCCTGTTGTTTTTACGCCGCAAGCTTGGCGTATTCGTCGGCCAGCGTCCAGAGCGCCTTGTTGAGCTTGACGTTCTCGGTTACGCCGCCCACAGCGCGCGTTGACATGCGACGACCTGAGGCAGAGCGACCGTGCACGCCGCCCTTGATCATGTTCTCCTGCACGCGATTGAACGTCGTCCAGAGGTTGTCTTGGTTGTCGTCCCAGCGACGCAGGGTGAGCAGGCGATTGGCATCGATGGGGGCCGCACCGTCGTCGTAGCGCAGGGCGAGTGCCGCACGAGCAAAGAGCTCTTGGTGGGGGCGATCCATCGTCACGGCCTTGTAGTCGTTGATGCGCGAGCCCACAGCGTTGAGCTCGTCGATCACGCGGTAGGACGCATCGATCACATCGTCAACCACGCGGCCGGTGTGACGCACGCGGCAGTCTGCGGCCACGTCGCCGGCGATGATGCCGTTTGAGCACACCATGCGAAAGAACCCCGACATCAGCTGGAACGAGCTCGTGCCGTCGTGCGAGTTCAGCAGGATGATCTCACCACAGCCTTCGTCGGTCTTAAGCGCTGTGGGATGACGCAGGCGCAGCAGGTGCTTGGTGTGTTCGCGCTTGTTGAGATCACGCACGCGAGTCTGGCGAACCTCGTAGGGCTCAAAGCCCTCAGCGCGCAGGCCGTCGAGCACATCGCTGGTTGGGATGAAGGCGTAGCGCTCTCCACGGCTGTCGTGGGCTTCCTGAGCGAAGACAGAGGGCGCGTAGCGCGCGATCATTGCGTTGTCAAGCGGGCTCTGTGAGCGAAAGGCGGTAGGGGCAGACATTTTGATGTTCATGGTGTTTTCCTTTTTAATAAACGTTACGGTTAAGCAATTTGTTGAGGTTTAAACCCAGCTCTTCGGCGCGTGAACCAGCGCTATTGCAAAGTGATGCACACATCTTCTGCCAAAACTCAGGATGATCATGAGGGACTGCTGCGTTTTCTTGGTCAACGCATGAATCGGTCAGGTACGCGTTGTTGTGTGCGCGAGCAATCTCATCAATCTCGGCGAGCAGCTTGTAGTAATCGTCTTTTGTTTTCATCTGAAGCCCCGTGTTTGTCGTGTTGGTTACTGAGCCTCCACTATAATCCCGTTATGTTGACAATGTAAACATTTATTTTATTATCGGAAACCCTAATGCAAAAATACAACACTGGTATAAAATCGCGAGAATAACGGGGAGTTAGCTATGGGAAGGCCTAAGGGATCGGGAAGTTTGTACACGCAAGAGCTCGCGGCTCACATCTGCGAGCGCTTGGCGATGGGTGAGACGCTGGTGAGTATTTTGCAGTCGCCGGGGATGCCAAAGCGCTCTACCGTGCAGCACTGGATTACCGACCTGCCCGAGTTCGGGGAAATGTACGCGCGCGCGAGAGACGCAGGCTTCGATGTTTTGGCCGAAGACACCATCAGAATCATCGACGAGGAGCCCGAACGCATCACCGGCGAAGGCGGCACCCGGCGCGACAGCGCTTACGTGCAGTGGCAAAAGAACCGCGTCGAGCTCAGGCTGCGCCTGCTCAAGAGCTGGTGCCCCAAGCGCTACGGCGACCGGCAGGTGCTGGCCGGCGAGGCCGAGAACCCGCTGGCAGTCACCTTCACCCCCGAGACGCTCATCTCGCTGGCCGACGGCCTGCAGACCGAGCGCCAAGATGGCAAGTAGCCTCGCCAAGAAGCTGCTCGACCCCGCGTTTCAGCGCGAGTACGCAGCGTACCCACCCGAACACCGCGCGGCCTTTGAGGCCCGCGTCGCGTGGCTCAAGCGGGCCCACGCGCACCAAATCCTGCCGGCCGGCGACTGGTGGTCGATCTGGCTGCTGCTGGCCGGCCGCGGCGCTGGCAAGACGCGCACCGCGGCCGAGCAGGTCTGGTGGTGGGCGTGGACGCAGCCCAACACGCGCTGGCTGGTATCCGCCCCCACATCGGGTGACGTGCGTGGCACGTGCTTTGAGGGCGATAGCGGCATCTTAAACGTGATGCCTAAGCTCTTGCTTGCCGACTACAACAAAAGCCTCTCAGAGATCGTCCTGACCAACGGCAGCCTGATTAAGGGCATCCCGGCCAGCGAGCCCGAGCGGTTCCGCGGGCCGCAGTTCCACGGCGCGTGGCTCGACGAGCTGGCCGCGTGGGAGTACCTCGACGACGCGTGGGATCAAATTCAGTTTGGCGTAAGGTTGGGTAAACGCACGACCATCATCGCCTCGACCACGCCGCGCCCCAAGGACTTGATCATCTCGCTGGCCGACCGCGACGGCGAGGACGTGTACCTGACCACGGCCAGCACCTACGCCAACCTTGACAACCTCGCGCCAAGCTTTCGCGACCAGATTCTGCAGTACGAGGGCACGCGTCTGGGCGACCAAGAGATTCACGCCTCGATCCTTTCGAGCGAGGACACCGGCATTGTCAAGCGCTCGTGGTTCAAGCTCTGGGGTGCCGAGAAGCCCCTGCCGCAGTTTGAGTATGTGGTTCAAAGCTACGATTGCGCGACCAGCACCCGCACGGCCGCAGACCCCACCGCGTGCGTGGTGCTTGGCGTGTTCAAGCCCAGCGAGGACAAGGGCATGAGCGTCATGCTGATCGACTGCTGGAGCGAGCGCATCCAGTACCCCGAGCTGCGCCCCAAGGTGATCAGCGAGAGCGAGGAGATTTACGGCGACGAGAACGAGTTCGGCAACGGCAAGAAAGTCGACCTGATCCTGATCGAGGACAAGTCGGCCGGCATCGTGCTGCTGCAGGACTTACAACGTGCCGGGCTGCCGGTGCGCAGCTACAACCCGGGCAACGCCGACAAGACCATGCGGCTAAACATCGTGAGCCCGTTGATCGCGCGCGGCCGCGTGTACCTGCCCGAGTCGACGGTCAACCCGGGCTGCGCGCGCGACTGGTGCGACGCATTCCTCAGTCAGGTCTGCAGCTTCCCCGACAGCAAGCACGATGACTACGTCGACGCGCTCAGTCAGGCGCTCAGGGTGCTGCGCGATATGGGCTTCGTAAACATTGACCCGGTTGCAGACCCTGACCTATACTACGCCGACGACCGCCCCAAGCGCGACAACCCCTACGCAGCGTGAGCGACTATGCCTAGATTCCTGACCGATAAAGAAATCGCCTATATCCACGCTGCCGAGCTTGCGCGCAAACCGGTGCCCATGAGCGAGGCGCTTGGCAACCAGCAGGGCAAGACGCTCAAGCTGCTGCAGTACGACCGCATGCGCACCGACCCGTTCGATCCAAGCCAGCGCGGCGGCCCGTGGTTCTCGTGGCTGCAGAAGGTGCACCCCGAGTACGAGAACGTGGGGGCGGCCTTCACCAACGCAGGCGGCGCACGCGCCAAGGCCAAACGCTCGGGCGAGGACGTGGTCTGGGCTCCGTTCCTAGGCGCACGCGAGCAGCACAAGAGCAACACCCCCATGTTCAACAAGTTCATGGATCAATTCGATGAACAGCTTGCACAGGGCAACATTAGTGACGAGCTGTTAGCTGCGATCAACAATCGTATCGGCAATATGCCTAAGCCCAAGGGCAAGAAGGTGCGCCCGTTCCCTGAAGAGCACGAGTACAACATCACCGACCCGTGGTTTCGCGAGCTGGTCGATACTTACGACCGGCGCGGGGCGATCGCTGAGATGCTTAAGGGTCAAGGCGTGGGCGGTAAGACCAAAGGGCGTTCGGTCGACGTCGAGGGCTTACTTGCCCAGCACCTTGAGCCCTCAGCGGCCGACGTGCCTAACTGGTCGATTGGCGACAGGTTAGTTAAGCTTGACAAGAAGATCGGCTACCGCCCAGACCTGCACCAAGCATACCCTTGGGTGAATTATGGCGAGGACTTGGGCGTGAAGTACAAGCATGCACCGGCCGAGATCGCGCTGCGAGACTTCAACCAAAATATCCGCGATACCCTTGACCGCGATCCAATGCAGATTGACTGGCGCACCAAAAACCCTACGCAGTTCATTGACGAAGATTACTTGAAGTACTTGCAAATGCATGGCTACAAGGCGGGCGGCATGGTCGACTCGTTGCCTGAAGAGGCGATCAGCAACACTGTTCGCGATCCCGGAGCTGCCAAGATGCTGAACATGGACTTGGCCAAGTTGGCGTTATTGCGTCAGCAACCTAAGCGCATGGCAAAAGGCGGCCGTGCTGAGGTGCGCGAGATTGGCATCGATCCCAACCACAAGAAGGTGACCGAGCGCAATCCCGAGCTCACGTTGGCTGCGCAATTGGTAGCTGCTGGCAAAATGCCACGCGAAGAGTACTGGCGCTTAGCTGACAAGCTTAAGCCCGTAAAGCCTTACGACTTCGTGCCCAAGCCCGCGAGCGCCGAACGAGTCACCAGCGCGCTTAAAGAACCCCAGCGCGAGCGCTACGGTACCGGGTCAATCCCGGAAGGTCGCAAGGTCGGCTTGCGCTTAGACATCCCGGCGTACAGCAATCACGGTGTGTGGGTGAACTCCGTGCACGACGAAGAAGACAAGGGTAAGGCGTACTACGAGCCTGTGTCGCACATCACTGACGCGGTGTTTGATCGTTTTGAAAACAAAGCCCTGAATGTGGCTTCTGGTACGGCCAAAGCTCCGTTTGCGCGTATCACCGGTAATTGGAAACCTATCCATCAAGATGAGGCCGTTGAGCGCGCGCAGGAGTACTTGGCGCACCCCGAGTGGCGTCAGGTGGGCATGGATCCGACCCGGCGCGGGCACTTCTACGACCGCGAATCAATGCAGCCAATCCATAGCGCCGCTGAGGTAATTCAAATCGGCCCGCTTGTGCTTGCAAAAAACCCCATCTATGGCAAGCAAGAAGAGTACAGCTACGCCAAAGGGGGCAAGATTAAATGAACGAGTTTGACGACGAAGCGCCCCCATCGGGGTATCACTACGTCTACTCAGGCATGCCCGGCGGGGGCGGTGTTCGCTACATAGAGCCCGATACGTCCACACCCCCAGCAGATGTACTTAACCGGCCGATCGCCCCACATCGCCCTGTTGCAGGCGAGGTGCCGTCAGTTGATCAGATGCGCTTTGAATTAGCCCAGCAAAAGCCACCATCACCCGTGCCCCCGCTGCCAGAGTACTTGGCCAACATGCCGCGCGAGATTCGCGATCAGTTTATGGCGTTAGGCGAAACGGGCATGGGGGTTCTTGGTGGCATGGTGTCGCCTGTTGTAGCGGCAGCCACCGGTGTGGGCAAGAACATATACGACTACTTTACCAACGGGCAAATCAATCCTCAGGCCAGCAATGCAGCGGCCAACCGGGCTGCGGAATTAACTTCGTACCAGCCTGTGATGCCAAGCGCGCAACACGCATTGCAAGTTATGGGCGAAGCACCTGCCGACATCATGGGCACAGGGCAAGGTCTGCCCCCGATCGTGTCGGGCATCAACCCACGTGCCGTGCAGATGCCCCAAGGCGCGCTGGGTGCGCTGGGTGCCGGCGTTAAGCGCGACGTTGGTCAGTTCAGTAACGACGTGTACAACGCTCAGCGCGGCATCACACCGGGTTACCCAACAATGGGTACTGAGTTCCAGCGCGCGTTTGTTGAGCCCCGGCCAACGATCAGCGACATGCTGACAGGCCTCGAACCATCCAATATACCGAGCACGGCCTCAGCCGCGGTCAAACCTAACATTAAGGGCACGTGGCTGTACGACTACACAGAGGGTAAACCCCTTGCTAGTGATGGCTCAATCCTTGGCACGGTGCTCGAGCGTGCATCTAAGAAGTTTGACATTGACGAGTGGCAAAGATACGCAGGTGACGTGCTGCCAAGCTGGGGTAAAGAGCTGTATACGCAGCGAATAAATGCTGCCGAACAAGCGTTTATAAATGCAGATACGCCTGTGACTGAGCGTAACAAAATACGCATGCACGCAATAAATCAATTTATTGACGAATACAACCCATTGGCTGTCGCGCAGGGCGAACCACCGTTATTACCAATCGGGCCTCAGGTTGACAGAATCGAGGCTTACAACGAGTGGTTGCGCAAGCCGCACCTGTCGTATATCCAGAAACAGATGGGTACGGGCTTAGCGACCGATCCCGTGGTCAAGGCCGCCGAGGCCAAAACACCGTTGGTCGCCGAGGGCACCGACGTGCTGCGGCTCGGTGGATCACAAGGCCTTGAGAACCGTAATACGGCGCTGCAGCTGCGCAACGCTATCCCCGGCATGGCTGAGAAGTACCCCGACGTGGGCAACCTTACCGCGACGACCGATATGGGCAAAGCGATAGAAGGTTTGATTGACCGCGAGATATCCATGGTGCGTAAGGGCGACATCGACGTCGCTCAGGAACCAAACTACGCCGGGATACCTGAGCAGGTTAGCCCTGACACACCGATCTATGACCTAAGCAGCTACAACCAAAGCAAGTTGTCGGGCCTGCCGGAAATTCAAAAATACGTATGGGAGAATCTCGAAAGCGGCAAGTTCGATCCTAAGAAACTCGGCAACGTGTCAGTTGAACAAGTCGCCAAGCTGATGGCTGAGGATATTAAGAAAACTCAACGCGCAGCGGCTAACAACGCCAAAATGTATGACAGCTGGCGCTACAAGCGGCACCAAGAGCTACCAAGCGTGACCGAGTACGACGATGGCTCAAAGATGGTGCGTTTTGACCAAGAACGTGTTTTAGACGATCCGCATGCGTTTATCCGTGATGTATCGGTTGATACCAAAGATTTAAATCACTGCATTTCAAAGTGTGGGCATAACGTAACAGGTGCCGAGCCAGAGTACGCGGGTAAGTATTTGCCAAGCGTAGAACCACACACGGGATTGCGGCCTAAGGGCGCGCCCAAGCCACCAGAGGGTCAGGAATACCACCAGACAGAGTACACCGAGGGTATTTTAAACGGCTCGCAAATTCACTACACCCTGCGTGGCCCGAACGGCCAAGCGCAGGCGACGATCGGCACGTACCCTAAAAACAAATCTTGGGATACGATTAAAGTTAAAGAGATCATGGGTTACGATGATAGTTACATCAAACCCGAGTTTGTGCCTCATGTTGTTAAATGGCTTAATGAAAATGCCGACCGTATCGTAGACATTAGTCGCCAAAATGGGTTAAATAATCTCAGGGGAGTTTTTGATGCGCGAAACGACACGGTCGTCGACATTATGGGCATCAGTCCTCTTTGGGAGTCAAACCCTGTTAGAGCTGCGGTAAACAAGATTAGAAACGACCCAGACGCTCCGCGGTTCATGACTCCGCCAATGTTTGCTGAGTATGCGCGCACAAACGGTATCAACTTGTTAGAAGCACCGCACTTACCTGTAAACGAAAAAGATGCCCTCAAGGTGCTAGAGGATTACCGTGACCGTTACATCGGCGCGCTTGCAGACAAGAATGAATTTGCAACGCCTGAAGAGCTGCAAACACGGATTGATCAGACTACAAAGGCCATTGAACAGATTAAAACCAACTTGGCTAACCGCATTGCAAGTAACGCACAAACGGTTCAGCATGCCTTGTTGCCAGTTGTGCACGGGCTTGAGAAGTTTGACCCCTTGTCTGTGCCACGCACATTAAGAACGGTGGCCTACGATCTGTTAGGTAACACTGATCCAGAAGCACGTTTACCCGCCGATGTGCACGCACGCGCAATACAAGAACTTGTTACCGCAGGTGAAAAAGCAGGCGAGCAACGATTTCTTCAGAACAAGCTTGATAGCATCGAGTTAGATTCTGAATACAAAGATTTGACCCCCGAGCAACGAACTAACCTTAAAAATATTTACAAAGACTTTTCAAAAACAATCAAGATCAACTCAGAATTTACAGCGGCGCACATACCATTACCCGAGTTGCCCGGTCACAACGTGCGTGAAGAGATGCGCACGTTTACCGAACTGGCAGGTAAGAACAACGATCTAATTGAACGCTTATCAACCAACCCAAATAGGCAAGAGTTAGATCAAGTTCAAGCGAATTTAAAAGCGCGCGATGAAATACTAGCGCCGTATGTTGAACAAGAGTTTAATAAATGGCTTGCTGAAGGACCGACCGCGTATTGGCAGGACACGCCAATACCAAAACCGTTAGAGCCGTTTTTTTTAAGATTGACCGGTGAGGCGACAGGTTCTAAAATCCCACCCGACTTGCATAGGTCGTTGGTTAAGATGTTGATTAGTCCAGACCTTACTCCTGAAAAACTAAAACAACTTGTTAGCAATCGGATACAAGATTCAATACCCGAGTTTGAAAACGCGTCGTTTATTGATAAAGTCAATGCTCAAGCCATTGCTAAAGAGTACGGTAAACAACGTTTTGCCCTGAGTAACAAACTTGAAAACATCGAACATCATATTAAACAAAACGAAGAGCTTTCGTCTACATTAGGGGTTAATGTTAACCAAGGACGAACCCAACCCATTGCGATAAACTGGGGTGTTGCAAACGAATTGCGCGACGCGTTTGTAAATTGGAATGAGGTTGGCACTGCAGCTTATGAGGCATCGCCGTTTACATTTTCATCGCCAGAAATAGCTCGCCTTGCCGACATACTTATTGGCGAAAGAAATAGCCCGCAAGGGCACTTACCTGAAGCCGCTCACTGGGACATTGTTCGCACGTTAGCCGACCCGAGTACTACACACCAAGAAGTACGTGAGTTGCGAGCCAAATACGGACCTGCAAACCAGACACTTAGAAACCCACAAAAGCTTAACGCCTTACACATCATTAACCAGTTTATGGATATGCAGGGCATACCAGTTCGGGTTAATGCAGAACATCCGTCTTACGGGTTTGCTAAAGGCGGCCATGTGTCGCTTGATAACATGCGTTATGAATTACTACAAAGGCACTAATAATGGCAACTGAATATCCGATTCCTCAAGAATTTAATCGCTTTGTGCCATCACAGGCGCAGGGTGATGATGAGTTTGCCGACACCGCAGAAGTCGATCTGTTTGATCAGGCTGAGGTCGAAGAGCAAGAAGACGGCTCAGCCATCGTGCGCTTAGAAGACGATGATCTGCTTGGACCCGAAGACTCGCCTGACTTCTACGAGAACCTCGCCGACGTTATTGACTCCTACGACCTGTCGGGCATTGCGCTCAAGTACCTTGAGCTCGTTGATAAAGACAAGTCAGCGCGTGAGGGGCGAGATAAGCAGTACGAAGAGGGCTTGCGCAGGACAGGGCTTGGGCAAGACGCCCCCGGCGGTGCCTCGTTCATGGGTGCCTCAAAGGTCGTGCATCCGATCATGGCTGAGGGCTGTGTGGACTTTGCTGCTCGTGCGATCAAAGAGCTCTTCCCGCCTGATGGTCCTGTTCGCTCAAAGATTCTAGGCGAAGTAACTGAGCAGAAGACTGCGATTGCTGAGCGCAAGCGCGATTACATGAATTATCAGTTGACTGAGAAGATTGAAGAGTACCGCGACGAGGAGGAGCAGCTCTTAACCCAGTTGCCCTTGGGTGGCTCGCAGTACATGAAGATTTGGTACGACGAATCTAAGAAGCGCCCCTGCGCTGAGTTCCTGCCGATTGATAACGTGTACCTGCCCTTTGCTGCTGCGAACTTCTACACCGCAAGTCGTGTGACTGAGGTCAACGACATCACGCAAGAGGACTTTGAGGCTCGCGTGTCATCGGGGCTTTACGTTGACTTGGACATCTATCGCGCATCGCAAGAGCCCGAAGAGTCAAAGCCTGAGAAAGCGAACAACAAGATCGAGGGTCGCAAGTCAGAGCAAGAGAACATTGACGGCATTCGTCGCGTGTTTCATATCTACACTTGGATGGAGCTTGAAGACGACAAGAAGTCTAAGGGCGAGCGTGCGCCTTACATCTTAATGATTGACGAGCTGTCATCTGAAGTTGTGGGCCTGTATCGCAATTGGGAAGACGGCGACAAACTCATGTCAAAGCTCGACTGGATCGTTGAGTTCAAATTCATTCCTTGGCGAGGTGCGTATGCTGTCGGTTTGCCTCATCTTATTGGCGGCTTATCTGCCGCTCTTACTGGTGCTCTGCGTGCTTTGCTTGACTCTGCGCACATTAACAACGCCCCCACGATGCTCAAGCTCAAGGGCGGAAAAGTCTCAGGGCAGTCTATCGTCGTTGAGCCGACTCAGGTTACGGAGATTGAAGGCGCGCCGGGCGTTGACGACGTAAGAAAGATCGCAATGCCGATGCCGTTCAATCAACCAAGCGCCGTGCTGTTTCAACTGCTTGGTTGGCTCACAGATGCTGCTAAGGGCGTCGTGACTACTGCTGAAGAGAAGATTGCAGACGTTACGAGCCAAGCGCCTGTAGGCACAACGCAAGCGCTCATCGAGCAAGGCGCAGCAGTGTTTAGCGCAATTCACGCACGACTGCACACGAGCCAAGCTAGAGTGCTCAAGATTATCGGTCGCTTGAACCGCTGGTACTTGGACGATAACCCCGACGAGATGAGCGAGGAGCTTGGCGTCACGTCCAAGGACTTTGAGAAGAACTCGGACGTCGTGCCCGTCTCTGACCCACACATCTTTGCGGAGTCACAACGCTATGCTCAAGTACAGGCTCTCGCCGCACGCGCGCAGGCGAATCCAGACCTATACAATCGATTGGCTGTTGAGAAGCGAATTCTTAAGCAGATCAAGCTTCCTGATATCAATGAAGTGTTACCTGATCCGCAAGACGTTAAGGAGATGAACCCTGCGCTTGAGAACGTTGCCATGACGCTCGGCAAGCCTGTTGGTGCGTTTCCGAACCAAGAGCACCTAGCGCACCTGCAAGTCCACTTAGACTACGCAAAAGACCCGATGTACGGTGCAAGTCCCATCATGGCGCCTGTGTTTATTCCTGCGATGCTTGAGCATTTGAAGCAGCACCTGACGCTTTGGTACTTAAACTCGATGGATCGCTATGCGTCTGATGCGCTAGGTGAGCGTTTTGACATCCTGAAAGTGCAGCCAATCATCCAAGAAGCTCAGAAACTACTTGCAGCGAGCTCGCAGCACGTGCATCAAGACACGCAGCAGCAGTTCTCGGGCGTGGTCCCCGTCATGCAGCAGATGATTCAGACGATTCAGCAGCTCAAAGCGCAGCAGCAACCGACTGATCCGTCAGTACAAGCGCTTGTGCAGACTCAGATGGCTGAAACGCAACGCAAAACGCAAGCAGATCAAGCTCGCTTACAACTTGATGGTGCAAAATTAGCTGCTGACACTCAAGCTAAGCAAGAGAAAAACGTCGCTGACGAGCAGATGAAAGCAGCAGAGCTCACGCACGACGTCAATCTACTGACGCTTGAGCAGCAGCACGAGATGCAACGTCAGCAATTGCAAGCGCAGCAACAGCAACAACTCGCAGCACAGCAAGCAGCACAACAATCCCAACCTCAAGCAGTACCACCCGAAGGAGCACCAAATGTCTGAAGCAATCAATATGCACAAACGCATCGCCATGGGCGGCGAAGGCGAAGCCAATCACCTTAAAAAGGGCGGCAAAGTCGCTAAATTCGCCAAAGGCGGCGCTGTTATGAGCGAAAAAGGCGTTGATAAGTTACCCGCTAAGGGCGCGCCTAAGGCGCCCATGAAAGCGAGTGGCGAAAAGATCGCAACGTACAAAAAAGGCGGCATGGCTGCTAAAAAAGGCGTTGGTTTAACGATTGCAATCGGAATTCCTGTACGCAAAGCAGCGGGCCGTGGTCGTTAACCCAGTCAGCGAGCTGATCGGCAAGATAAAAACACAGCGCTTAGAGCTTGCGCTGTCGCTTGCTGACGGCTACGCGATCAACATCGAGTCGTACCATCGAATGGTGGGGCGTTATCAAGGCTTGGGCGAGGCTTTGGACATTTTGGATGAAATCCTAAGCGAAAAAGACGAGGATTTATGATCAAAATCAAAGAAGTCGCAATCAAGACGCATGATGGCAAGATTCACCGCGGCAAGCCCGGTCAGCACCACGACGATCTTAAAGTCGAAGGTCAACACGGTTTCATCACTTCTACTGGCGAGTTCGTAGGGCGGCGCAAAGCTGCTCGTTTCGCATTCCTGTCAGGTCAAACAACAAAGCTGCATAACAAGTTGCACTCGCACGATCTTTGGAAGTAGTACCATCCGCGCCGAATGGCGCTTTTAACTAAGTGCCGAATGGCGCTTTAAGGAGTAAGTATGAAGGACTTTGAAACGCTTGAAGAGGCGTTCCCGCAGTGCGTGCATGGCGTCACACCGCTCGGCGCTCGTGTGCTGTTACAGCTCAAGGGTGTTAAAAAAGCAAGCAAGGGCGGCATCATCTTAGTTGACGAAACACGCGAAACTGAGCGTGCGCAGTCAATGATCGGCAAAGTGCTTGCGCTTGGCCCGATCGCATTTAAGAATCGTGACACGTTATCCGAATGGGGCGAGGGCATTTGGTGCGCTGTCGGCGACTACGTGCGCGTGCCGCGTTGGTCGGGCGATCGGTTCACGGTGCCCAACCCAAACGATGCGGATGATCAGATATCTCTACAAATACTTAATGACTTCGAGTTGTGGGCGAAGGTTGACCCTGACCAAGTCTTGACTATGAGGCAATTCGTATGACACCCACAGACAAAATGGAAATGCAAGTCGCTGAAGAGCAAGACGGCTCTGCTGTTGCGCAGTTGCCCGAGAGCGAAGCGCCTGAGCCTGTTGAGCTCGCCGAGGGCGGCGAAGTCAATGACTCAAATGATGGCTTAGACTCTGACCCTGATCGCGAGCAGATTCGTGCTGCGCGACGCGAAGAGCGCAAGCTCAAAAAGCAGATTCATCGTGAAAAGACGAAAGAGTCTAGCCATCTAATCAACAACTTACGCACACAAAATCAGCAACTTGCTGAGCGTTTAGCGCATCTTGAAAAGCGCACCTCTGGCGCCGAACTCGCTCGCGTTGACAAAGCGATCGATGACACAGAAGTGCAGATTGAGTACGCAAAGATGAAAATGCGTGAGGCTGTTGCTAACCAAGACGGTGACGCAGTCGTCAAAGCGCAAGAGCTCATGTACGAGTCACAGCGCAAAGTTGAGTCGCTTAAATCTATCAAAGATCAAGCAACACGACAGATGTCGCAACCGCCCAAGCCCACAATGAATGTGCCTGATCCTTCTGTGCAGCGCAACGCAGCAGCTTGGATGGAGCGCAACAAGTGGTACGACCCGCAAGCAAAAGACATGGACTCTGAGATTGCTCAGCGCTTAGACAAAAAGCTCACTGACGAGGGCTATGACCCCTCGACCCAAGAGTACTGGGAAGAGCTCGATGATCGAGTCGCTAAGTACTTACCCCACCGCATGGAGTCCGACATGGGCAAAAAGAAAGACAAACCGAAGTATCGCTCAATTCAGACTAGCTCAGGGCGTGAATCTGCATCATCAAGCGGCGGCGTGGACTTCAGACTTTCCGCAGATCGGGTGCAGGCAATCAAAGACATGGGTGCATGGGATAACCCCGATCAACGTGCAAAAATGATCAAATCCTACGCAAAATATGACCGTGAAAACAAAAGGAACGCATAATGGATAACCGTTTAAAACGTAGTGCCGGCGACAGCCGTAGCAACCGCACGGAGCAGGATGCCTCCCGCGCAGCGCCTGAAGAGGGCTTTCCGTTAACTCGTGAGCGTCGTCGTGCGCGTAATGAGTTTCAGCAGACGGTGTTGCCGAATATCCCCGATATCCCCGGTTACCACCTCTGTTGGCTCGCTACAAACAGCCAGTACGACCCGATTCACCGTCGTTTCTCGCTCGGTTACACGCCTGTGCGTGCTGATGAGATGCCCGGCTACGACATGTACAAAGTCAAAGAGGGCGATCAATCGGGGCACATCATGTGCAACGAGATGCTGCTGTGCAAGATGCCGATGGATGTGTATCAAGACATCATGCTCGAGCATCACCACTACCAACCGATGGACGAAGCCGACAAGATTCGCGTCGATCAAGAGCAATTGGTGAGCCAACGCGACCGCACGGGCAAGGCTGTGGGCGCTATCGAGGGCGGTTTGCCTGATGAAAGTGGCGTTAAGTTACCGACTTTTAATTAAGTTGTTTTATTTTTTGTAAATATGCTTTAAAATTAACCCAAGGTCGCCCGTTTTGCATAAAACGGGTGGCCAACAAAAATTTAGTCCTAAAAATCACGTTATTTGGTGATTTTGCCTGTAGCTTTGTATAAAGCGAAAACATTATCCCTTAAACCGTTTTTAGGAGCATCCTATGAGTGCAACCTCTGCACCTTTTGGCCTGCGACCTGCGTATTTCCCAACAGGGTTGGAACGCGCACAAGCACTGGCTAACGGCATTACCTCGGGCTATGGCACTGCCATCCTGAAGGGCCAAGCTGTTCAGTACTCACCTAACGCTGGCGTGATTCTGCCAGTTCTTGACACCACAACCAACAGCGGTTTAGTCTCCGGCGCCTTCGCAGGTGTTGAGTGGACTGACACAACTGGTCGTCGTCGCGTATCGAACTATTGGCCTGCAGGCACTACTGCAATTGCCGGTAGCATCATCGCCTATTTCTACAACGATCAACAGATCGTCTATGAAATTCAAACTGACGGCACTATGGCTCAAACAGCTATCGGCAACGAAGCCAACTTGAGCAACTTTACTGCAGGCTCTACCACCACCGGTCTGTCACAGCTGACTCTGTCGGCATCGCTCGTTGGCTCAGGCAGCGCTGGTCAGTTCCGTATTGTTGACATCGCACCGTACACGGATAACAACTGGGGTGACGCCTACGTTATCGTGCGCGTACAGGTCAGCAAGCCTCAGTTCATCGCAACTGTTAACGCAATCTAAGGGGAGATGACAAATGGCAGCTCCAATGAGAAGTACTGACTTCCGAAGCATCGTTGAGCCAATTCTCAATGAATGTTTCGACGGTGTCTATGACCAACGCTCTGATGAGTGGAGCCATGTGTTCCGCGAACAGATGGGCATCCCACGCAACTACCACGAAGAACCCGTCCTGTACGGTTTCGGCGCGGCTCCTCAGTTACCTGACGGCACTCCCGTCTCGTATCAGCAGGGCGGCGTGCTGTTCCTCCAACGCTATGTGTATAACGTGTATGGCTTAGCCTTTGCGTTGACCAAAGTGTTGGTTGAGGATGGCGATCACATCCGCATCGGTCAGGTCTACGCTAAGCACTTAGCGCAGTCGCTGGTTGAGACAAAAGAACTGCTCGCAGCTAACGTATTGAACCGTGCGTTCAATAGCAGCTACACCGGCGGCGATAACGTCTCGCTCACTAACACTGCACACCCGATCGTTAACGGTACGTTCAGCAACCAACTCTCGACTGCAGCTAACTTGTCGCAAACTTCGCTTGAGCAGATGCTCATCCAAGTGCGTCAGGCTGTGGACAACAACGGCAAAAAGATTCGTCTTCAGCCGCTGAAGTTGATTGTTGCGCCCGGCAACGTGTTCCAAGCCGAAGTTCTGTTGAAGTCTGTGCTCCGTACCGGCACCGCTAACAACGACATCAACCCAGTCAAGTCGATTGGTCTGATGCCCGAGGGCGCTGCTGTGTTAAGCCGTCTGACTTCAGCCACCAACTGGTGGGTGCAGACTGACGCCCCTGAGGGTCTCAAGTTAATGATGCGCCGTGGTCTCGAAAAGACGATGGAGGGCGACTTCGAAACTGATAGTATGCGTTATAAGGCAACTGAACGCTATACAATAAGCTGGACTGACCCACGCGCCGTTTATGGAACGCCGGGTGTGTAGCGGACTGGTATAGCACAACGAGGAGTGGTCAATGCCCAAAGACAAAGAAAACCAAAAACGACTTGCTCGTGAATGGTATCTGCGTAACAGGGAATTGGCTATTTCTCGTGCTAAATCATGGAATGAATCCAATCCTGAAAAGAGGCATGAGATTGCCACAAAAAGCCGTAAGGTCAATGCGGAATCTCACAATGCCTACAATCGGGATTGGTTCGCAAAAAATTCTGACAAAAGATCGGCATACCAAGCAAAACGCCGTGCAATGCTAATTCAGCGAACTCCAAAATGGTTGACGAAAGACGACTTGTGGATGATAGAAGAGGCTTACGAGCTTGCAAAAAAACGAACAGAAATGTTTGGATTTGAATGGCATGTAGATCATGTGATACCGCTTCAAGGCAAGAAAGTTTCTGGATTTCATGTACCGAGTAATATTCAAGTAATACCCGGTGCAGAGAATGTCAGAAAAAATGCTTCATTCGTTCTTTAGTACTTCCGATTAACCCCGAGTGGTTCAAGCCACAGGAGTTTTAAAATGCCTCAATTTTCAGACGACCTATATCTAGGTACAGCTCAGACCTTCATGGGTACTGGCTACAATCCGGTTCAATCAGTTTTCACTGGTTCTATCTCTACAACTACGCTGACAGTCACTGCTTTGCTGTCTGGCGACCCCATTCAAGTCGGTCAGTGGGTTGCTGGCGCAAACATTGCAACCCCGACTTACATTACGGCATTTGGCACAGGCTCTGGCGGCTTAGGGACTTACACAGTCGCTAACTCACAAACCGCAGCGAGCGCAACAATTACAGCGTCAGGTAATAGCGCAATTTTTGATCCAACCAATATGGATTTGGGCGTTGGTCCGCTCGGTCGCATTTACGTTTGGGACGTTGTGCCTGAAGCTAAAGCGACTAATAACGTTTCTGCTGCTGCAACTTACGCAGGCGCTGCTTCTGCCACATTAGCGGCAAGCGGCAACACTAAAGCAGTTGTTCGCGCTGACGGCACTTCAGTCGTGCAGCTTGATTGCCCGCGCGGTGTCAGCATCACAATTGGCACCGGCACGATTACTAATCGTAACGTCACAATCTCTGGCTTTGACTACTACGGTCAGTCAATGTCTGAGGTCATCGCCACAGGCACTACGCAGTCAACTACAGTAAACGGTAAAAAGGCTTTCTATCAGATTAGCTCAGCCACTGTCTCTGGCGCTGTTGGCGGCACTGTCGCAATCGGCACTTCAGATGTCTTAGGTTGCCCAATTCGATTTATCGATCGTGGCTACCTTGACAATGTGGGCTGGAACAACGTTCTTGCAGAAGATGCAGCAACCACAGTAGTGGCAGATCAAACCAACCCTGCTACGAGCTCAACGGGCGACGTGCGCGGTACGCTCACGCCCTCTTCAGCGCCTGACGGAGTTAAGCGTCTTGTGGTTGGTATCTTTGTTCCGGGCATTGCTGTTGGCCCGAACGCAACCCGTCTTGGCGCTCTTGGCGTCACACAAGCCTAAAGGGGTATAGATCATGGGTTTTAAACGTGAACCAAAGATGAAGACCGCCGAGCCTTCAGTTGATGAGGTTGGCAAAGGCATGAAGCGCGGAGGTCATGCGCACAAGAAGCACATGGCCATGGGTGGTGCATTGCCTATGGGTGCAGCACCGATGCCTATGGGCGCACGCCCGATGTCTTCAGCACGCCCCAATCCACGCGCAGCGATGCTACAGGCTGCGATGGCGGGTCGTGGCGCGCCGATGATGCGCAAGAAAGGCGGTGAAGTCGAAAGCAAGGCGATGGAAGCCAAAGAAGAGCGCGAGATCAAGGGCATCAAGAAAGAGCTCAAGCATCACGAAAGCGAAAAGGCAGGCAAAGCTCACCACGGTCTTAAACGTGGCGGCAAAGCTGAGAAGGATGTCCCCGGCGGTCTTTTGGGCGGCATCGAGGCGACTCGCCCTGACTCCAAGCGTGTCACCGGCGGCGTTGAGGGTCCGGGCTACAAACGTGGCGGTAAAATTGAGCACGATACTGTAGCCTCAGAAGCCAAAACGAAAGTCGTCGGTGCTAAGCAAGCCAAGGGTTTTAGCACCAAGACTAGCGGTGTTGAAAAGAAAATGGCTTACGCTCGCGGCGGCTCAGTCAAGTCTTACGAGAACGCTGAGATGCACGGCGGGCCAAAAATGCCTACCAAGCCCGCAGGCACTAAAGGCATCAAAGAGGCGCCAGCAGGCTACGCTCATGGCGGTCACGTCGCCCATCACAAAGCAAAGCATCATCATGCTGAGGGCGGTCACATTCACATGCACGAGCATTCTGCAAAGCATGCGCACGGGCACGAGAAAGCTGACCATCACCCGATGAAGAAAGGCGGTCACGTCATGCACAAAGCCAAGGGCGGCATTTGTAACTACTAAATAGCGGGGGCTTAGCGCCCCTGCTTTTTAAAGGATAGCTATGAGCAATAACATTGTTGCGTCAGTCACCCGTAATGGCGCATACGAGCCGTTTGACTTGCAGGTTGCCCGCAATCAGATTATGGGACACAGCGTCCTAAGCCTGTTTGGATATCAAGCCTCTGTTACCACGACCCCTATCCCAGTTTGGGAAAATGCGTCAACCTACACTTACATTACCGCTGCTTCTACGCTATCGTTAGTGAGCACATCAGCGTCTGACGACACAAGCGCAAAGATTTTAATCAACGGATTGGATTCAAACTTTAATCCAATTTCTGAAACTTTGGCAATGAACGGTACTGGAGCTGTTACCACAGTAAACAGTTATTTCAGGATCAATAGCTTAGTGATGGTGTCGCCGGGTACTAGCCAAAACACTAACATCGGTACGATTACTCTAAAACAATCATCCAACGTCATTGCTCAGATCAATGCTGGTGTTGGTAAATCGCAGAGCACGATCTACACCGTGCCTGCTGGTTACAGCTTCTACCTTGATCTAGCTGAAGTTAACACTTCAAACAGCTATACAGGAAGCACCATCATCACCTACAAAGTTCAGGCAATTAACAACCTGACTGGTGTAAAGTTAAACGTTTTGCAACAGCCTTTTGTTTCAATTTATACAGCATCACGCTCATCTGATCCGTTTATTTATACCGAAAAGACTGATATTCAATGGCAATTGTCCACTAGCACAGGAACAGTCGCTGCGGGCATCATCCTTACAGGTAAATTGATTCAAAACAACAACAACGTTACCGGCAGCGGCACTTAATCATGCCTAGCAAATCACCTGCTCAACATAGATTGATGGAAGCAGCTGCCCATACCAAAGGTGGTGTGGGTGGTGTTCCGCAAAAAGTTGGTAAAGAGTTTGCTAAAGCTGACAAGATGAAAGGCGGCGGCGTATCGCTCGCTGTTGGTCGCGGCGAGAAGTTGCCGACTAAGCAAGGCGCGGGTTTAACTGCAAAAGGCAGAGCCAAATACAATCGTGAAACGGGTAGCCACTTGAAAGCACCACAGCCTGAGGGCGGTAGTCGCAAGGATTCGTTCTGCGCACGCATGAACGGCGTAGTCAAGCACGCAAGCGGCGATGCGCCACGCGCAAAAGCCTCGTTGAAACGTTGGAAATGTTCGGGGTGGTAGATGTCAACTAGCGGCACAGTCTCTCAGACTACGATCTCTGTACAACAACTCATCGACCACGGTGCTCGCCGTGCGGGTAAGCTTGCTGAAGAGCTGACTGTCGAACAGGTTCAGGCGTCAAAGCAAAGCCTGTACTACTTGCTCTCAAGTCTGAGCAATTATGGCGTCAATTACTGGGCAATCAACAAGGTGATTGTTGGTCTGCAGCCCGATCAGTATGAGTACTTCTTGCCTGTCGGCACGGTTGACGTGCTCAACGCCAACTATCGCACACTCACTAACGTCAGCACAGGTGCTTACAGCACGTCAGGCGTGACTCTGAACGCTTTTAACGGCGTAGGCAACTTAGTATGTCAACTCAGCACAAACACGGGCGCTATTGGCATCGCAAACGGCACGAGCAGCCCTGTCTACATCACCACGATTGGTATCTTACCCGCAGTGTCAGGCTCGGTGACGGTGAATCTGCAGTATTCGCAAGATGGTACGAATTGGGTGACGGTGTACGCCCCCGGCGCGGTGACTTGGTCAGCAAACACTTGGATTTATTACGACCTTGACCCCTCTGCAACCGCCCCTTTTTGGCGTATTCAGCAGGTTTCAGGCGTCAATATGGGCTTTTATCAGGTCGTTTTTGGCACAAACCCGATGTCAATTAACATGGCTCGCATGAACCGTGATGATTACTCGAGTTTGCCAAATCGCTCATTTACAGCTCTGCGACCACTGCAATACTGGTTCAATCGCACGATTCCGCAGCCGAACATGGAAGTCTGGCCGGTGCCTAACAGCATACAGCCTCAGCTTGAGCTGTGGTTGAACCGTTACATTCAAGACGTTGGCGACCTGAGCGGTCAGATTGAGATTCCGCAATACTTTTACTTGGCGATTCAGTGGGGTTTGGCGCATCAGATGGCATGCGAATTACCGCAGGTTGATCCTGCGCGCATTCAATATTGTGAAGCGCAGTACGAGAAACACTTTATGTTGGCGCAGAATGAAAACCGAGATAAGTCGCCTATTATGATTAGTCCGAATATTAGTATGTACACGCGATAAAAAAGGTTAAAATTAAGGTATGCCACGCTTCCTTGACACGCTCGGCAATAGCACATTAAGTGTTTTCATCTGCGACCGGTGCAAGATGAAGAGAGCTTATAGCGATATGCGGGCTGACGGCAACATACCTGCGATTAAAGTTTGTTCTGAGTCGTGTAGCGACGAGTTTGACCCGTATAGATTGCCGGCAAGGCAACCTGAAAAGATTACGATACGTTTTCCTCGCCCCGATGTGGACGTTGCACAGGTGCATAACAACATTATTGTTAGCCCTAACACAGCAGACACAGGCTTAGCAATCACTCAGGGCAATACCCCGAATAACGGCAACTTGAATGTATTGAGTCCATAATGGCAGATGTTGAAATTATTGGCTTACCCGCCGCTCCGAGTGCCATCACTGGTACCGAGATTGTGCCAATCGTCCAAAACGGGCTGACAGTTCAGACAACGGTCGCCGCAATCACCGCAAGCCCGTCGCAGACACAGCCATTCTTGACCGTGAGTCAACAGCCTACGCTGCCGAATAGCCGCTATTTCTCAACAGGCACAGGTTTAGGCATCACCGACGGTGGTGCGCAGGGCGCGTACACAATCGCATTCAATGGCACTAGCGGCTCATTAGAGAGCGCAGGCACAGGGATCGTAGTTAAGACTGCTGCAAATACGATCACAGCGCGATCGTTTGCTGTAAGCGGTTCAGGGCTGTCCTTGAGTAACGGCGACGGCATCTCAGGCAACCCCACGCTGTCTTTAAGTGGCCTGCCGCTTGCTTTAGCGAACGCATCAGGCTCGGGTCTGCTTGCTTTAAACGGCTCATCGCTTAGCCCTGTCACGTTGACGGGCACCTCAAATCAGATTTCTGTCATCAACGGCACAGGCAGTGGCAACCCCACGATCGGCTTGGTCAGCAACCCCGTGATACCGGGCACCGCCTCGCTCACGTTACCTGTGGGTACGACTGCGCAGCGCGACGGGGGTGCTAATGGAGAAGTTCGCTTTAATAGCGATTTAGTCGCTTACGAAGGTTTTGCGGCGGGTGCGTGGCGTCAGTTCTCATTATCTGGTGGGGTCTTCACGTTCAGCGCAGGTTCAACGGGCTTTGCACCAAGCTCGCCCACGGCGGGTGTGGTCACGCTCAGTGGTATCTTAAACAGCACGAGCGGTGGCACAGGCGCATCTGCGCTGACGGGTTACTTGTATGGCAATGGTGCGTCGCCTGCGACTGCGTCGACCACAATCCCGACGACAAACCTGTCGGGTACGATTAGCAACGCGCAGTTAGCGAATAGCTCAATCACGATTAACGGCTCAGCGATTAGCCTTGGTGGTTCAACCTCGGTTGGAACGGTCACAGCAGTCACAGGTACAGCGCCAGTTGTCTCAAGCGGCGGCACAACACCTGCTATTTCAATGGCTGCGGCAAACACTACAACGAATGGCTACTTGACTAGCACGGATTGGAACACTTTTAACGGTAAAGGCTCGGGATCGGTTACTTCTGTTAGCTTCACTGGCGGTTTAATCAGTGTTGCAACAGCAACCACTACGCCAACGTTGACGGTTGCTGGCACTTCAGGCGGTCTTGTCTATTTCTCAAGCGCATCGACTTGGGCAAGCTCAGCAGTTTTAGCAGCAAATGCATTGATAATTGGGGGCGGAGCAGGAGTTGCACCCTCTACTATTACAACGGGCACAGGTGTAGTGACCGCGCTAGGCGTGAATACAGGCTCAGCGGGCGCTTTTGTGGTCAACGGCGGCGCTTTGGGTACACCGAGCAGCGGCACAGTCACGAACCTAACAGGCACGGCCTCGATCAACATTAACGGCACTGTAGGCGCCACCACGGCGAACACGGGTGCTTTTACAACGTTATCGGCATCGTCAACGGTAAGCGGTACCGGTTTTAGTACTTATCTCGCATCACCCCCTGCAATTGGCGGCACGGCTGCGGCAGCGGGAACATTCACTACCCTGACCAATACGGGTACAGCGTACTTAGGTGGTGCAAGTAGCAACCAGTCGTTGCAAGTCAATAACGTGGCGAGTGCGGTTAACTATGCTCAGATTGTGGGTGCAATTGCAACCGCAGCCCCGACTATTTCGGCGCAGGGTAGCGATGCAAACATCGGTTTAGTGCTAAACAGCAAAGGCACAGGCGTTGTTGCGTTGGGTGGTAGTACGGTTGCTAATAGTGGCTTTGTTGTTGCGCCTGTAGCATCATCAGTTAATTGGTTACAAGTTCAAGGCAGCATAACTACAAACTCACCAATTATTAGTGCATTGGGTACAGACGCAAATATTGCCATAGCCCTTCGTGCAAAAGGTTTGTACAACACAACTGTACAAAGCTCTGCGGGCGCAAACATTCACGACTTTTCGCCTGTTGCAAGCTCGGTCAACTTTTTACGTTCAACGGCTGCTATTGCTACAGGCGCGCCCGCTCTTTCAGCACAAGGTTCAGACACAAACATTAACCTCAACCTCACGCCAAAAGGCACGGGCGTTGTTTACACTGCATCATCTGTAACCGCTATAGGCGGAATTTTTGGCGGATCATTCTAGGAAATAAATCATGGCACAAAGCGGCTATACACCAATTCTTCTGTACGGAAGCAACACCGCATCTAGCGTACCTTCTGCGTCTAATTTGACAAGTAGTACGTCGGGTGTTGAGTTGGCGTTGAACTATACAGATGGCAAGCTGTACTACAAAGACAATAGTGGCGTGGTTCAATTGCTTGCATCAAAAGCCGCAGCAGCGGGCGTGCTCTCGTTCTCAGCAGGCTCAACAGGACTCACGCCGAGTACTGCGACTTCGGGCGCTGTCACGCTCGCAGGTACGCTAGGCATCTCTAACGGCGGCACAGGCATCACATCTTTCGGCACAGGCGTGCAGACTGCGCTTGGCGTAAACGTCGGCACAGCGGGTTCGTTCTTAGTCAACGGCGGCGTGCTCGGTACGCCCTCAAGCGGTACGGTCACCAATCTGACGGGTACTGCTTCAATTAACATTAACGGCACGGTTGGGGCTACGACACCTAGCACGGGCGTGTTTACTACGCTGACAGACTCAGGCTTAACTTCAGGTAGAGTGACCTACGCAGGTACAGGCGGCTTGCTGCAAGACTCAGCAAACCTGACTTTTGATGGCACAAATTTTACTGTCAACGGCACTGTTTATTTAGGCGGCACATCAACTACTCAATCCCTGCGTGTCACGCCTGTTGCTAGTGCGGTGAATTATTGGAATTTCTACGGTAGTACGACAGGCAACTCTATTGCAATGTACGCTTTAGGATCAGACGCAAACATTGGCGTTAGTTACCTAACAAAAGGTACTGGGTATCATTTTTTTTATAGTAATAGCGCACCGCAATTTGCAATTGCAAATACAACCTCAGCAGTTAATTACTTGCAAATACAAGGATCAACAGCTGGTGGTGGGCCTGTTCTTTCGGCGCAGGGTACTGATACTAATATTACTTCTGTATATCTATCCAAAAATACAGGAAGCCATTATTTTGCTACTGGTGGCGGTCAGCAATTCAACATCGCCCACACAGCCTCTGCTGTTAACTACTTGCAAGTGACGGGTAATGTTACGGCTGGCGCTCCAACACTCTCAGCAGCAGGTTCTGATGCAAACGTAAGTTTAGCTATCAATGCTAAAGCAATAGGGACAATCAATTTTGGCAATGCTGCGGGATTAGCCTTTCGTGTAAGAAATGATTTAAACAGTGCAAACTATTTTGATGTATTTGGAAGTGGCACGGGGTCTGGACCGATTCTTCGGGCTGAGGGTTCTGATGCAAACATCTTGCTTTCGATTGCAAGCAAGGGTACATCTCCTCTTATTTTTCAAACCAACCAAGGCACAGAACAATTCCGCATCTCCCACACAGCCTCAGCAGTTGATTACATACAAGTACAAGGAAGCGCAAGCGGTTTTCCTTTGTTATCGGCACAAGGTGCTAGTGCAAACTCAACGATTGTTTACGCTGCAAAAGGTACGGGCGGGCATAACTTTGTCACTAACGCATCTTTTAATAATCAATTTGCCATATCAAACACAGCCTCAGCAGTTAACTATCTGACGGCGACGGGCGCACCAACTACGGGTCCTGTATCTTTAACTGCCCAAGGTTCTGACACAAACATCAATTTGTATCTTGCTGGTAAAGGCACAGGCGTATTACAGTTTGGAACATACACGGCAGGCACAGTTGTGCAAGCTGGATACATCACCATTTCAGACGCAGCAGGCAACACCCGTAGACTTTTAGTTGGTTAATCACAAGGAGCTTTAAATTGAACGAACAAGCAATCCCCCTGAGCCTAGCGCCCGAAGAAATTAACTTCATTCAGCAAGTTCTCGGTGAGCTTCCATCGAAGTCAGGAGCATTTATGCTTATGCAGAAGATCAAGCAACAAGCTGACGCTGCTGCAATCACGCAAGCCCCCGTAACCCCAATCCCACAGGTGCAACTATGAACTGGATTATCAACTCTCTGTCAGTAATGAATCAGCCTGAACCACAAACGGCTGTCATGTCTAACTTCACGATTAACGACACACAGGGCGGCTTGACAGGCTCGGTGACGTACTCGGTTAACTTGCTGCCCGCTGATAGCAAAAACTTCACACCCTACGCTGACATTACTCAAGCACAGGCTATTCAGTGGACACAGGACGCATTAGGCGCAGAGCGTGTGGCAAATATGGAAGCCGAAGTGCAAAAACAGATTGACGCACAAAAGATTCCTACGCCACAACCAGCACCGTTGCCTTGGGTTCCTGCTGAAGAAGTTGCACCTGTTGCACCACCTGCGCCTGACATGTCAGCACCGTCTGCATGATCTGGTTAATACTCGCTACGCTTGTCACAGTGGTCGGATTCTTTTTCTGGCTCTGTGCGGGCGTTGATGAACAGATGAAAGGATATTGAAATGGAAAGCCTTAACTTATCAGTCACGCTAGTCAATGCCATCCTCGGCTACTTAGGCAACAAGCCCTACGCGGAGGTTGCGAGTTTAATTAACCAAATTCAAGAGCAAGCAGCTCAAGCGCAAGCCCCTGCTGAACAATCCAAGGAGTAAGTCATGCAATTTTTAAAAGAAATCCGTGAGCATCTCGCTAACTTTGAGACTGAAGCGTCTGAGGAAATCCATCGCTTTATTGATTGGTTGCACACTAAGTACGTTGAGCCTAGCGCTCCAATCGTTGCCCCACCGAGCACAAACTATGTTCAAAGTGTTGCTTCATTCACTCCTGCGCTTGATGCTGCCCCTGCTGCTGATCCCGCTCCTGTTGCTGAGCCTACCGCTAGTGTGGGTGATGCTTCTGTTCAAGACGCTGCCGTAAAGGAGTAAGCCATGGATTGGCAGAACGTTATCAACTTGGTATTTGGTGTGGCTCTGCCTGTAGCAGGTTGGTTGTTTCGCCAATTGTGGGATGCTGTCCAAAAACTAAAAGATGACATTAAAAAGATTGAAATTGATTTGCCAAGCAATTACGTTAAGAAAGCAGACATGGAATCTCAATACAACAAGATTGAAGCCATGCTTGAGAAGATATTTGATAAGTTAGATCAAAAGGTTGATAAATGATCTTCAAGCACCTGCTCACAGGCAAAGACAACCAAACCTACGATATAGCGCGTGTGGCTTGGATGGTGAGCCTTGGTGCGATTTTGTTCGCAGCTGGCTATCAAGTTATCACGCATGGCGCTGTGAGTCTCAGAGAGCTTGCTGAGAGTCTTGGCATTGTGTCAGGCGCGGGCGGTGCAAGCATATGGGCTAAAAAAGATGCGGAGCCACAATAATGTTTCCTAGTGTTTTATGGATGAAGATCGTTGCGGCTCTAGCGTTATGCGCTGCGATGTACTTTATGGGTTGGAATCACGAGCATAAAAAGTTCGTTAAATTTCAAGCAGAGGTTGCTGCACTTGGTAAGGCTCAAGAACAAATTAACGCACAAAAGGTGAAAGAACATGAAACTGTCTCTACAGCAATTAAAGACGAGTACGAAGGTAAGCTTGCTGCTGTGCATAATTATTATGCTCAGCGCGTGCAGCAGCCCAGTCCCAGTAGCAGTAACGTGCCCGCCGTTTCCAAGCCCGCCCAATGTGCTAATGTCCCAGCCCCCGACGCAGGACTTGCTCGACGCTGCGCTCAAACTACCCTCCAGTTAACCGAATTGCAGAAGTGGGTTAGGAGTGTGACTCAATAATGGTAACGGCTAAAAAATCTGTAATTAAAAAACGAGCGCCAGTTAAACGTGTTGCAAAGCCTGCACCCGCTAAAAACCAAGACTTTACCGACAAAGTCATTGATCTTATCAAGTGGGTGGATAGCCCGTTCAAGCTGATCTCGGTGGTGCTGATTGCGTTTGTTGCATTTGCAGGCTACTTTGCTTGGGATTCACGGCAGGTCATCCTTGGTGCAATTAGCAGCAAAAAGACAGAGCTAAAAGAACCGTTATTGGTTGAGGCTATTGCTAAGTCTTTGATTTATGACCTAAGCGCGGATATTGTGATTGTGAATTCTGTCAATCTGCAAGCAAATAGCCGCACAACTATCTTAGCAATGAGCAATCAGGGGCGAGAGAAGTCGCTTGAGGGCGCAATTAACGCTTTGTTTACTAGCACGCCTGAACACAACAAAGCTGTCATCACGATGTTTCAGGGCGAGGTGGCTTGTGAGCCGTTTGAACCAAGCTCAAAGCTCGGTGAATACGCCGTTAAACATGGCGTGACGTATATGTGCCGTGGCTCTGTACCGCCCGAACAAGGCAGGTTTGTAGGCTACATTGCGGTGGGCTTTAAGTTGCCACCCAAAGATATTTCACAAACAAAGACTCGCATTAACTTAGCAAGCACGGAGATGAGTAAATGAATAGTAATTGGCAAAAATCATTTGAGTTGATGCTTAAATCAGAAGGCGGTTATGTGAACAACCCCGCCGACCCCGGCGGCATGACCAATCTTGGCGTGACCAAAGCCACTTGGGAGAACTGGGTAGGGCGTGCGTCCGACGAGGCTGAGATGCGTAACTTGACGCCTGAGAAGGTTGAGCCTCTGTACAAGAAGAAGTTTTGGGATGCGTGCAAATGCGATGAGCTGCCCTCAGGTATTGACTACTTGGTGTTTGATTTCGCTGTCAACGCTGGCGTAGGTCGCTCAGCCAAGGTGCTGCAAACCGCTGTGGGCGCAAACCCTGATGGGGGGATCGGTCCGATGACTCTTGCGGCAGTCAGTAATTTTGACGCAGCAGACCTTGTTGAGCGTTTTAGCCAAGCCAAAGAAGACTTTTACCGCAGCCTACCAACGTTCGATACGTTCGGTAAAGGCTGGCTTAACCGCGTCGCAGACGTTAAAGTCAAGGCAAACACCATGCTTGGGTAAATTGGTGTTTTAAATTAGTAAGATAGAGGTTAAAATGTCAAATCAAGCGCTTTGTGATAAAACGCACTCAAATTTACTTTTGTGGGTAGCGCTATGACCGCGAGCTTTGTTCTAACCTATGACAGCTTGATCTCAACGATTGAGCAATATCTTGAGCGTCGCGACGCCGCCGTTGTTGACCAAATCCCCACGTTTATCACACTGGCTGAGTTTGAGATTGCTCAGCAGATTAAAACACTCGGCCAGATCGAGGTTGCTCAGGGCGTCATGGAGGTCGGTAATCCGATCATCCAAAAGCCCTCCCGTTGGCGCAAGACCGTGTCGATGTCAGTCACCTCAGGCGGCGAGAAGACGCCAGTCTTCCTGCGCAAGTATGAGTACTTGACCAACTATAACGCAGAAAGCCCACAGGGTTTACCTCTATATTACGGCGATTATGACTACGATAACTGGTTTGTGGCGCCGATTCCTGACCAATCGTACACCTTTGAGGTGCTTGTCTATCAGCGCCTGCAGCCGCTGTCGTCCACGAATCAGACTAATTGGATCACAAACAACGCCCCCAATGCGATGCTCTTTGGTGCGCTGCTTCAGGCTGTGATCTACTTAAAAGACGATGCGCGTCAGATATTCCAACAGAAGTACGACATGGCGATGCAGGCGCTCAAAGCCGAGGACGTGACCCGCGTGGGTGATCGTTCAGCCATAGCCGTGGACTCTTAGAGGTAACTATGTCAAATTCATACGTCAATCCGATTACGGGACAGACCATCAGCCCATCACAGGTGGGTTACGAGTCGCTCACGATCTCTACAAACACGGTGCTTGACTGGCCAATTAACGGCACGACCAACACAAACGTTGTTGCTGCGATCATTCAAGTCATTGCGACCACGACGAGCTTAAAGCTCCTGATGCCCTCTGCGCTGCAAGTGAGCACGGGTCAGAGCGTACTGATTCAGAACGTTGGCTCAAACCCCTTTACCGTCACAGATATCTCAGGCAACACGATCATATCTATTGCCTCGGGCGTTGCGCAGTACATTTTCTTAACGAACAACACTACAAATAACGGCACTTGGTCAACGGTCACCTTTGGCGCGGGCACGTCCTCTGCGAATGCCTCAGCGCTCGCAGGCTACGGTCTGTACGCAATCGACACGACGCTCAATCAAGAGTACCTTGAAAGCACAGTCTATTCGACCACAACACTAAACAGCACCTACCGCGCTCAGTTTTTGGTCTGGGCGGGCGGCGTGGGTACGATCACGCTACCTAGCGCAAACACAGTGGGTAACGGTTGGTTCATCATGGTGCGCAACGGCGGCTCAGGGCTTCTGACGCTTGCCCCGAGCGGCACCGACACGATTGATACTAATGCGTTCCAACAGCTTCAGCTCACGGAGTCATTGGTTGTCGTATCTAACGGCATCAACGGCTACTCTACGTTCGCTTACGGGCGCTCAAACACGTTTGCTTACACCCAACTAGCTAAGACTGTCACGGGTGGCACGACGACCCTCACAGCGGTTGAGTACGCCAACGTCGTGCAAGAATACTTTGGCGCACTGACCTCAAACCAAATTGTTATCCTGCCCTCTACGGTGCAGATTTACTACCTGAACAACCAAACAACGGGTTCGTACCTTCTGACGTTTAAAACAGCGGCCTCGGGCGCGGCAACAGCAACCGTGCCACAGGGTCAGACGTTGACCGTTATCTGTGACGGCACGAACGTCTTTAACTCAAGCTCTGCATCGGGTGGCGTGGTGACTTCGCTCACCATTAACCCCGGCTCAGCGGCGGCGCCATCGCTTAACTTTGCGGGTAACGTCACGACGGGTATGTATCAACCCGCGACGAATCAGATCGGCTTTGCTCTCGGCGGCTCTAACCAAGCAACGCTGACGGCAAGCGGTTTCCTGATTCCTGTCGGTATCTCTGGCGGGACATTCTAGAATGACAGCCAAAGTCATATCGCTCAACATTAAGCCGGGCATCCAACGCGACGGCACACAGTTTGATGCGCCTGTGTATGTGGATGGAAAGTGGGTGCGCTTTCAGCGCGGTCGCCCACGCAAGATTGGCGGATTTAAGGGCATCTTTCAAAACGCTGCGGGCATTAGCCGTGGCATGATTTTGAACTCAGCAAATGGCTTGAACTATGTCTACTCGGGCTACAGCGATGGTCTGCAAGAGTGGCAAACGGATGATGACGACGGCGTGGGTTCGGGACCGACCAACATTGCGCTGAGCGACTTTACTGCTGACGCAAACAACTTGTGGCAAATGGATATTGGTTTTGACTCGAGCGGCTCGGGCAATCAGACGATCGTGGCGCATCCGGGGCTTAACCTCGCGCACATTGATAACACACTGAATACGCCTGTATTGGTGGGTGACTTCCCCGGCGGGGCGATGAGCCAAGTGGGTGTGTTCACGGCTGTGGGCACGATGGTGATCGGTCCGCCCAGCGTATTCACGATCGCATCAATCAATTACTTAATCGCCGTAGGTCAGACTGTCACAGGCACAGGCGTGCCCGCAAACACGACAGTCACAGTAGTTGTGGTCGGCTCAAGCACAACGACCGTCACGCTCTCAAACACGGTGTCTACTGCAGGCGCTCTGACATTGACGTTTAATAACAACATCAGCGTCTCGGGCGGGGTCGTGATGCTGCATCCGTACATGTTTGTATACGGCAATAATGGCTTGATTAAGAACTGCTCAGCGGGCAACTTTCAAGACTGGGTGTCGGCTGATTCTAATGAGAACACAGTCTCGGCAGGGAAAATCGTCAAGGGTTTGCCGGTCAGGGGCGGTACGACTTCTCCTTCAGGGCTTTTTTGGTCGCTTGACTCGCTCATTCGCGTAAGCTACGCGCCCACAACGGTTGGCACGAGCACGATTTATTGGCGTTATGACATCGTGACGAGCCAGAGCTCAATCTTGTCATCGTCAAGCGTTATTGAGTACGATGGCATCTTTTACTGGTGTGGCGTAGATCGTTTTTTAGCGTACAACGGCGTCGTGCAAGAAATTAAAAACACGATGTGCATGAATTACTTTTTTGATAACCTGAATTACGACCAGCGTCAAAAAGTATGGGCAACAAAAATCCCTCGTTGGGGCGAGATTTGGTGGTTCTACCCAAAAGGCGATGCAACAGAATGCACGGATGCAATTATTTACAATGTGCGCGATCAAGTCTGGTACGACGCGGGCGAAGCTCGTGGCGCTAATCGTTCAGCGGGCACGTTCTCCGAGGTGTTCCGCAAGCCAATCTGGGCAGGCACCGAGACTAATAGCTCGGGTACATACACCCTTTGGCAGCATGAGTCGGGCACTGACCTCGTGAATTTAAGCCAACAAAGCGCAATTCAGAGCTACATTGAGACCAACAGTCTAGGTTGGGTGAATGGTGGTCCGAACCAAAACGATCCCGTGGGCATGAACAATTGGATCCGGCTCGAGCGGGTTGAGCCTGACTTTGTGCAATCAGGCGACATGAATTTATATGTGACGGGTAAGGGCTACGCAAATGACGAGGACGTGACTACCGGACCGTATGTGTTCTCGCCCACTACGCTCAAGATTGATATGCGTGAGCAGCGTCGCGAGATGCGCCTGCGCTTTGAGAGCAACGTCGTCAATGGCAACTATGAGTGTGGCTTGAATCTGCTCTCAGCAGACGTTGGCGATATGCGCAGCACAGGAAATCCGTAATGTTGACGTACGATCCTCGCGGTCAGACATGGGATTCATGGTGTGCGCTCATGGCTGAGCTGTTTGCGCCGCAACAATTGGGCACGTTGCCTGAGGATAGATGGCGCGAGTGGGCTGACGGCATGGCGGGGATTGGTTACTTTATGAACTCAAACGTTCCTGACACACGCACCTTTGACAACTGGCAAGATTGGGCGGCGTCCCTCGTCGGTATTATGAGCATAGAGCCATGAAATACGCATTAGACAGGATGTTGCCGCTTAACGCCTTTCAAGGGCGTGGTACACCTGTTGGTGGTCGTAGCCTGCGGCTATGGGGCTATGACGATTATGGTAATTGGATTGCCACTGGCGATGAGGTTTCTGATCCTCGTCTAGGTGCAGTTGTGCCTGACGGGCAAGGCGGTTGGACTGCTGCCGCTGCTGCACCCGCACCTGCTCCAGAACCAGCGGCTGCACCCGCTCCAGAACCCGCCCCCGCTCCAGCCCCAGAACCTGCTCCCGCACCTTTAGCGGCTGCACCTGCTGCGACGGACTGGACTCAAACGGTTAACGATATTTATCAGCAGACTTTTGGCAGGCAAGCTGACCCGAGCGGTATGGCGTCTTTTACTGCCGCGCTGAACGCAGGTATGACTGGTGAGCAGATGCGTGCCACACTTGCATCTAGTCCTGAAGGTCAATCGATGGGGCTGTCACCCGCCCCCGCACCTGTGGCGCCATTGACAGCGATTGCTGCTACTGCTGCACCTACTGACGGTACATATGATCCAAATTTGTATGCCAATACCTACTATGACAATCCAGACGTTATTACTGCAGCTGCACAAGCAAAACAAGCAGTAACGCCAGAGTCCGTTGCTGCAACATATCAACAATTGTTTAACGCTCCAGCACCGCCTGATTTTGTGGCTTCCGTAGTCAATAATTATGCAGGCAGCAGCATTGATAATGTCGCAAGAGACATGGCAACATCTGCTGCGACAAGCAGTGTGCCTTTTGCGAACACGCCCGGCGATCCGAACAGCTTTACAACAGGCGCTCAATACTATGAGAGCCAAGGGTATGTGCCCGGCTCTACAAATTACGAGGGCGTACCAACCTCATTTATTGACCCAACAACGGGGCAAACCGTTGCCTCTTACGGAACAATCGCTCCCGTTGGCGGTGCAAGCACAGCCGTTCAATCGGGCAATTGGACTTGGAACGATGCTTCACAAATACCAACAGGTTTTACAACCGATTTAGCTCAAGCCAAGACTGATACTCATAACTTCCAAGACTTTTTAAAGGCAGGCGCTTTAGTTGCTGCGGTGGCTGCTACCGCTGGTGCATTAGCGCCTGAAGCAATTGGCGCTGGCGCATTAGAAAGCGCAACAGCGGGTGAATTAGGCTTTGCAGGTGGCTCAGGCGCTATAGGCGCAGGCGATGCGGGCGCAGCATTGACTGCGGGCGGTGATGCGCTTACCGCAGGCACACTCTCTGATACCGCCGCTAGTAGCTTAATGAACGCAGATTTATTGCCCGCAGAGATGCAAATACCCGCAAGTGGTGTGAATCTTAGTGCTGCCGCTACGGCTGCTGCAAAGAGCGCTGCAATCAACGCCGCTGTTACCGCTGCACAAGGCGGTAGCCCAACAGATATCTTAAAAGCGGGCGCTCTAGGCGCTGTAGCAGGCGGTGCAGGCGCTGCGGGCGCTGACTTGTTAGGTGGTGGCACACTCGCTCAGATTGGCGCGCAAACGGCTGTCGCCACGGCAACGGCAGCAGCGACGGGTAAAGACCCCGTGCAGGCGGCGTTAAGCGGCGCTTTAACCGCTACGGTTTCGAACATTATTCCTTCAAGCACTTCTGACATCTTGAATGGGGCGGGAATTACTGACCCAAGCGTTCAAAAAGCTGTTAACTCAGCAATTTCAAGCTCTATCATCACTGCCATCAAAGGCGGCGACGTAAGCACCGCTGCGCTCATGGGCGCAGTCAACTCAGGCTTGGGCAGCGTTGCGGGCATGATTGGCAATAGTCAAGTCGTGCAGGACATCAAAGCTAGTATAAATGACACGATTTCATCGACTGTTGATTCAATCAAATATGAGACAGGCATTACAAACGCTCAGGCGTTGCCTGTCGAGGGGTCAAATAAAGCAATAGCAGGAACGCCATTAGATACAGCGACTCAGCCTGACGTTGTTAACAGTGTATTTCAGCAAGATGCGCAAGATGCGATGAATCGCAATGTGCCGCCGCCGTTGGTGCAAAATGCGATTGATCAGAACACGCCAAAGACTGTTGATAATGTCGTGACACCGCCGCTGATTCAGCAGGCTGTGAATCAAAGTGATTCGGAGCGCATGGCGCAGGCGTTGCTTGGCTTTCAACAAAATCCGACTGTTGGTGCGCCTTTAGCACCTACTGCAAGTGCCGCGACAAGCGATGTAAACCCTGTTCCTGTGCCAAGCAATGACGGTTTGACAGTAAATATTTCTGGCACTGGTGATGAAGCGCTTGCTAAATATAATCAAGTCCTTGTTGCTCATGGTTACGCGCCCGTTACCATAGATGACCCCGAATATCGTCAATGGGCTGCTCAATATTTAGAAAATCAAGCAAACATTAGCGATAGTGGTACAAGCAATCAGTCGACAATCAATGATCTATATGCGATAGCGGGTCCTAAACTTGCGCAAGAAGCGTACGATCCTGCTGTGGCGGCGTTGCAGAAAGAAGGCATACCTGTCACATTCCAGAGCATAGAAAAATATGCTCAGGATCCCGCAGCATTGGCCGAAGCCGCTTACAAAGGTTTCTACGGTCGCGCTCCAACAGTACAAGAAGCCGACACGATTGCGTATCAGATCAATGAGATGGGCGTTAGCCCAAATGACATTATTAAGGATTTGTACGATCAATCAAAGCAAGTTGCTTGGTTAGAGCAGCCGCCCTTAACAGCAGCGCCTACTACCGCGCCAACACCTACGCCACAACCCCCTCTGACGCCCGCTGCGCCTGTTACAACACCCACAGCGTCTGCGTCTTCGTCATCATCGGGTGACACTAAGCCCGCAGGCGGTCTAGGCACGCAAGGTGGTGCAGCAGCAGGTAACGAAGGCGCACCAGGTGCCGTGTCGCCCGCAGGTGCTGCATCCTTTGCCGAGGCTCAGAACATTGTCTCTCAAGCGGCAAGCGCTGAGGAGCTATCCGCTGACGATATCATCATTGCTACTCAGCGCTTGGTGTTTAACTCGACAACACTTGGCGCATCTCCCGCGCAAGCAGTCGCAAGCGGTTTAGTCACCCCCGACGGCTCACTCACAGCCAAGGGTGTCAAACAGATCTCTGACGCCACGGGGCTCTCGCCCTCAGACGTCATTGCGCTCACCAATGCGTCAACGACTGCAAGAACGGGCACAGGCTCGGGCATCACCTCAACAGGTGCTGGCGCTACAACAGGCGCTGCAACGGGCGCGGCACTCGCAGGCACAGGCATCGGCGGCTCAACGGGCACAAACATCGGCGGCTTGGGCACAGGCACTGGCACGGGAGTGGGTCCGGGCGCGGGCACGGGAACAGGCGAGGGCTCAGGCGATGGCTTAGGCATAGGCCTAGGCGGTGGCTCAGGCACTGGCACGAGCGGCGCGGGTACGGGTGGCGTTAAAGCGACTACCGCGGCTCCAGTCGTGCAGCCGTCTTACTCGTACTCAGGCGCCGGCACTCAAGGCGAAACGGTCGGCGCACTGCCCGGCAACCTACAAGCTACATTTCTGCAAGGTGTAAACGTGAACGAATACAACCCATTTGAAAATTACGATAAATATCAGCAGTTAGCGCCTGTGCATGCAGCGCAGGGCGGCTCACCGTTACAGCTTGCGCAGATGCAGCAGGGCATCGCAGGCGTTGACCCAAGCCTCTACAACGTGTTGCAAAAACGCCAAGCACCTAGCTACTTCACTTACGGTCAAGACACGTCAGGCGGCAATCCTACGACATTTGCGGGCAGTCAGTTGCTAGGTAAACCCACGCCCGGTATCCCTGTCATCCCCACAGGTCAAAAGTCAGGCTCAGACTGGCTCTACCAAGGCTCGGGCACGAACCCACTCGCTATGGCTGGCACAGGTATCGCAAGTCTAGGCGCGGGCACAATGGCTCAGGGCGGTCAAGCGCACGACGGTGGCGAGGGTGAGCACATTCCTGAGTTCATCACGGGCGCAACTGGTCACTACGTCAAGGGTCGCGGCGATGGGCAGTCTGATGATATTCCCGCAATGCTCGCCGACGGCGAGTTCGTGTTTGATAGTTCCTCAGTTTCGACATTAGGAAATGGCTCTAGTGATGCAGGGGCTAAATTGTTGGATGCTTTTAGGGAATCATTGCGGGAGCACACAAGATCAGCCCCAAAGGATAAAATACCCCCTAAGGCGTCACCGCTGATGTATATGCAAGAGGCCATGAAAAAAGTTGGTATGAAATGAACAAATTGCCGTACATGTCTTTGCCCGCACAGCGTATTGCTCACAATCGTGGCTTGCGCCATGAGGCGAAGTTGCGTGGTGAAGTTCATTACTTTACTGGCAAAGAATGCAAAAACGGACATATTGAAAAGCGCCTTGTGAGCAGTGGCAGTTGCATGGAGTGCGTGCGTTTAAAAGCCGCACAGTTAAGATTAAAAAGATCTCCCGAAAAAAAAGCACAAGATCGTGCATATTCACGCATCAATGCAGCCCAATGGCGTATAGCCAATCCTGACCATGAAAACACAAAAATTGTTAAACGACGGTGGGCGAGTGAGCATCCAGAGCAAAAAAATGCAGATACTGCTAAACGCCGCGCAGCAAAATTACAACGCACTCCGCTTTGGTTGACACCAAAACACCATAAGCAAATTGGTCAGTTTTATTGGGAAGCGGCTGAGGTCTCGAAATTGGTTGGTGAGTTTTATCACGTTGATCATATTGTCCCACTACAAGGCAAGACAGTATCGGGCTTACATGTGCCTTGGAATTTGCAAATTTTGCATGCGAAAGAAAATTTAAGTAAAGGAAATAATTATGGCTGATCCAGCACTCACAGCAGCACCCGCTAACTATGTGACGCCCCCATCGCTGGGTACGCCGTCCACGCCTACTGGTGGCTCGTTCACTCAGGGCGCGGCGCTGCCTAACATCACGACTACGCAACAGCAGGCAACCGCCGCTCCCGCGTGGTACATGGATTACCTGAACAACTTGGCAGGCACGAGCACGCAAGCGGGTGCCAATGCTCAATACATCGGTGCGCAGCCTCTGCAGCAACAAGCGTTTGATCAGACTGCTGCGAACGTGGGTAACTATCAGCCAGACTTAAACGCTGCTAACGCGCTCACGATGAATGCTGCGACGACTGCTGCGCCGAGCTTAGCGGGTCAGTACATGAACCCCTACATCGGCAGCGTCGTGGACGAGGCGGGGCGTCTTGGGATGCAAAACATCCAAAACACGCTTGCCCCGCAAGCCACAGCAGGCGCTGTCGGTAGTGGTCAATTCGGTTCAACTCGCGGCGCTAATGTGCTCGGTCAGAACATCACAAGTGCTCTGCAGAACTTAGGCGGTCAGCAACAAGGCTTGCTCGCAAGCGGCTATCAAAACGCAATCACGCAAGCGCAAGCTGATCTGCAACGTCAAATGGCCGGCGGCTCCCAGATGGGTGCTTTGGGCACCACGACGCAACAGCTCGGCATGGGCGACGTGAATGCATTGAGCACGATGGGCGGTCAGCAGCAGCAAATCGCTCAGAACGAGCAATTGTTCCCGTTGCAGGTCGCAGCCCAACAAGCAGCGTTGATGAAGGGGTTCACGATCCCAACGTCTGTGTCGTCTACCTATACGGGTCCGATTCCGGGCGCGTATCAGTCTTCGCCGTTGCAACAGGTCGCATCGCTTGGTGCAGGCATTACCGGGCTGTTTACTACGCCTACTGGTGGCGGCAATACAGTTGCGCAGAACTTAGGCAGTTGGCTTAGCGGTTTGGGCGGCTCAAACAACGTCGGTGGTAGTGCAAGCAATCCTTTGCAGGGTGACATTGCATCCATAATCAACGGCGCTTAATTTAAGGAGTAAATCATGGTCACAGAAGTTAAAGGCGCGCCGTTATCAGGTGGAGTGATGGCACCTCCGTTAGGTATCAGCACTGACCAAGAGGCGCTTGCTAAATATAACCAAGCAATTGATGCCCAATTAAAAGCGCTTGAAAATCGTGGTGGTACAAACTGGTTTCAAATTGCTGGCGCGTTAGCCAATCCGGGTCGCACGGGTAATGCTGGCGAAGCTTTCGGACGTGCAATGGATGTTGTCGGCAAGCAACGTGAAGAGGAAGAAGCACGCGCCTTACCGATTGCCCAGATGCGTGCTCAGTTAGCAGGGCAAAAGTACGAAGTGGCTAAAGAAGCTCAGGGGCTTGATATTGTTGGGAAAATATTTAACAAGTCACCCGGTGATGCAATAGCAGGGCTGCAATCGACAGCTGGCGGGATTGATCTTGGTTTAATGCCTAAGCTGGCACAAGCTCACGCTGCTCTCGTAAACAATCCAAAACTACGCACTTTTGTTACAGAACAAATGAAAATGCAAGAGCAGTTGATTAACACTGCAATGGAGTTAAGAAAAGAAGGGATGAGTATTTTTGAAATTAACGATCGAATCCCCGGAGCTGCTAATTACTTTAAATCATTGGGTGGTCCTAACGTAACAACATCAAGCGCTAACCCGGTTGTAAACCCCGAACCAAGTGCACCGGGGACAGTTCCTATGGGCACACCGCCTGTACGAGCTCCCGGCGAGGAGTCTGATTTTCACGGTACGACAACGCACCCGGCACCTGCTGCGGCACCTGCACCTGCGCCTGCACCTGCACCTGCTGTGGCACCTGCACCTGCACCGAACGAGGCAACCTCCTACACCGATCCGGTCACTAAAATCACAACGGATTTAAGTCGTTTGAGTGGTGCTGAAAGACGTAAGTTTTTAGCAGAAGCTGCGTTAAAAGAAAACGAACGTGCAAGTGTTAATTTGGCGGCTCGTGGTAAAGAAGCCGAACCAACACGAGCAGCCATTTTGTCTTTTAGGCCAAATACAACTGACACAATGGCCGCTGATGCACAAGACCTTCTTAAAATTGCCGCGCGTAGTCCAAAAGTGTTTGATATCCTGCGTAACAATAATGATATCCGCGATATCGTGAACACGGCCATCAATGAGGGTATACCCCTTGGCAGTTTTGGCTCGCTTCGTTTACCGGTCAAAGAATATATTTTGGCTAAGATGGAAGACACCGAACGCACTGATTACCAACGTGCACGTATGATCTTGGCGCAACAATTCTTTGCCGCTGCGATGGCTAATAAAGCTGCGATTCCGGGCACCATCAGCAACAATGAGGATAAGTTATTGCAAGCACCGTTGGCAAGCATGGACGATACCGTAAAGGCTGTTGAAGACTATGTAAAACGCGCGCTTGTTCAAAACCGCCACCGGGCTGAAATATATAAAGCTTTTACTGAGTTTGAACAAAAGAATAAAGGTTCGGGCTTAGAAACATTCTTTGATCCAGACAACCCTCAATCGCGATATCATCAAGTCAATAGCCACTTTAGTAACTTGTATCGAACTGTGATAGGTGAGCAATAATGGGATTACCAACTCTTGATGAAGTATTGGCACCTGTTAAAAAAGTAGAACCTGATACTAAGGGTTTACCCTCACTTGATGATATTCTTGGCACAATGCCCAAGGTTACGCCTGAGATTAAGCGTGAGGAAGCGACCGGTGATTACTTAGCCCCGACAGCGGCAGGTGCTTCCGTTGGCGTGGCCAAAGAACTACTCAGAACAGTCCGTAATAGGCCGCCCGCGCCGTTTGGACCGCCCGGCCTTAGCTCAGCGCGCGAGGCCGCGTTGCAAGCCGAGACCGGCGTGACATCAGCTTTAAACAATTATCGCGCGCAACAACTTCCGTACTTCACTGCTACGGACATCGCGCACGCTAACCTTGGTGCCACAACCGCGGCGGCTGAAGAGGCCGCACAACGGTTAGCTGCAGCGCAGGCTGCCGCGCGGCCCTATGGCACGCCTGTTGAGCGCACGCCGGTGGTTAACTGGGCAACCGGTAAAAATACAAGCCAAGGCATGACGCCCTTGCTGACTTCTTTAGAAGCAAGTATGCAGCCAAGCATGGAAGCGGCTTATGCGCACAATCGAACTTTGCAGGCTACGCCCGGGTACCGCGCCGGCGAGCACTTTGTATTGCCCATACGGATAGCTAATGAAGAGGTGCCTGCAATACGGGCGCTACAGGCTGCACAGCAAGCACATGACGATGCTCAAGCCGCTCGCGCAACAGCGCATGCTCATTGGTTAAATTTAACAGGCAACGCGCCAGCAGAGTTTGCCAGAGCGCAGACGGCCTATCAGGGTGCAACAAACACTGCTGCACAGACGGCAGAAGAGCTTGCACGTCTTGAAGCTCAACGGCCCGGCCCGCTCGCGCAAGTTGGCCGAGGGATTGCCAAGACGCTCGGACCTCTGCTACCAATCGCAGGTGGTGCATTAGCCGGCCATGATCTTGTAAAAGCAGTTGCCGAAACGCAACACCAGATGAAGCAAAAAGAGCCTAATTACACGGAAGCTGCAATGAACGCATTAAGCGGTGCAGGTGGTGCACTCATGCTAAGCGGAAATCCGTACGCCGTAGGCGCAGGTGCTGCAATGAGCGCCATCCCTGTTGGGCGCTCATTGGTCAATCAATACTCTAAGGCCATTACCCCGATTTTGGAACGCGACCCGCGAGACGCTCGGTTTTTAATACCGTAGCCTGCTCCCACGCGGTAAGCCAGATGTTGTAGGGGTCTTCGAGTAAATCGTTGGCGTTGAGATGCTCTAGCAATTTGAGCCAGTCTTTGTATGCCTTTTCACATTCGTTCAAGGTATTTCTCCAGTTTGGTAAATTTATCATCACTTGGGGTGTACTTGCCCAAGAACCACGCGTACACCGCGGTGCGTGATACACCGAGATGCTCGGCAATATCCACGATGCTCACGTCACGCTCGATGGCCTTCATGGCCAAGCGTGTGAACGGCGTGAAGGCTGTGTCGTTGATCTGCTTAATCAGCGATAGCGAATATCCCGCCATTACGTGCTCCCTTGTTCCGCGATCATCTTTTGCGCCATCTCGTTGGCCAACTGCGGGATCAGATCCCAAGGCACCTTAGCGGCCGTTATGAGGGCCTGCATCGCCATGCCGGCGTACAGCTTCATTAGCTCGTCGTCATTCATCACTCACCTCAATTAACTTGTCTAGGTAATGCCGCGCTTTTTTGAGGTCCTCAACACCGCCCTTGTCCTTCCACCGGCTGACGTACTTCACGATGTTGCCCTCAAGGTAGCCGAGGTTGTTGCCGACGATGTAGTCCCACGGCTGGATGGCCTTGGTGGCGTAGTGCGAGCCGCCTACCTGCTGTTCGTTTGCTGTGCTCATATCGGGTTCCTTAACCATGCTGCTGCCTCATCAAGGCGGGGTATGAAGTCTTGCTTGTTAATGACAGGCTCTTTTGCATCATCGCCATCGCCCCACACCCACACTTGCGACAGCTTGCCGCGCTTGCTTAACTCGTAGTTGCCGATGTGAACCTTGTTACTCACGTATAAAGTTTTAAGTGCGCTTCGCACCACCTTTATGTCCTTGCCTGTTAGCTTGACCAATGCGCTAACCGTAGCCCGGCCGGTCTTCTGTAGGGCCTGACCCACGGTTATGTTTTTGGGTACTACAAATTGAGGTAAGTCGCTCATTTTTTGGTCCTGTTGCGAATTTGTGATGCAAGCTGCTCAAGCGCCACGTCGAGCACCATCGGGGTGTCGGTGCCTTCAAGGCCTTTGCGCATCACGTCAACGAGCTTTGCGCACTCGTCGCGCTCGATTGCGATGGCGGTCTTGGTCGTGTCAATTGCAATTTGCATGATCTCTGCACGAGCAATCGCTAGTGCGTTATCGAACTCTTCCTGCGTGAACAGCGTAGCGCCTGTGCCACGGGCAAAGAATTTCTTTTGAAAATCGGTTAGTTCTTTCATTTTTTAAATATCCATAAAATTAAAACGATTGTGCCGTAGAAGTAGAGCATCCATTCGCCTAGCTGGTGGGGAATGTTCATTCCTTTACCCCATCAATCCACGCATCCAGTTTGGTGTGCATCCATGCGCGGCGATTCTCTGCCGTGGTGATGACCTTATCATCGACAATTACTTTCTGCTTATTTGCCATCTCTGCCTCAAACTGCTCACCTTTCTCAAACGTGATTTTTTCAGGATGGCTGATCACGTCAACGACTACGCCATTTATGTTTATTGCGACTTCATGGTTCATGTGTTTAATTCCTTTAGTTTGGTTTGAATTTCTTTTGCATAAAAGTTAAATGGCTGGTCTTTGCAAAAGTTTGCGATTTCATAAACTTCATCATCCGTCAGCCCGACCCACGTCTTGCGTGGTGGTGCGTTCAAATCTACACGCATACCAACCTGATTCAACGTCACCATGCCAGACCCCTTGGGATATAACGTAAATGGGTCTATATTTGTATCTGCACCTGCGTCAGTTAATTTAGGCGCTTGCTCAGGTTGTGCGGCATCATGTATATGCCCATATTCGTACATTGGAGACAATTTCAAAGGCTTATCTTGCTCAGGCTCGGCTAACTCTGCTTCAAGGGCTGTGATGGCTCTTTGAATAGCAGTATCGTCACGAGAATCTTTCATTGGCTTTAAAGCATCCAACGCTTGCTGCATAATTGCACGGCTCATTTCGTCACCTCCATAGATTTACCAATCTCTGCCGCTGCTCTCACGATTGCCCTGCGTGTTGCGGCGTAAGGATCATGTTTAACAAACGATTCGCTGTACTCAGGGAATCGAGAAACCTTTTCTTCCAACCAACTGCCGTCCGCAGTTTTTCTGAGTTTTGAAACGGCAGGAAGTTGGCAGCGTTCGTTAAAATAAACATACGGGCAAACATCAAGTTGCAACTTCACCGCCAGTCGCAGAGCATCACCGTCATCAATGAGGGGGTTCCAACCAAGTTCTGCAACAGCGTCACGCAACGTTGGTTCGTTGGTTTTTTCGCCGCTGTACGCATCAAATGGAACCCAATCTCGACAACAGACGTGTTTATTGTCATGGGGGTCGGTCACATTTAAATAGCCGTGTTTGCTTTGCCAACAAGACCATCCCGCAGCTTTCGCCGCAAGTTCTAGCAGTTCACGGTCTGTCATTTCGTCACCTCGTCTAAATGGTCAGTAATCAATTGCGCTTTCACGATTTCAAGCACACCCAACACAGTCGCTAAGTACAGCGACTCATCGTATTGGTGTATCAGCGCAAGCATTTCATCTGTCAAACCTTGGGCTAACTTGCCTTGGTTAAGGTTCATTTCGTCACCTCGTCTAGTGCGTAGAGTGGTATGGTATATATACCCTCGCCATCGGTTTCGCTTGCTGAAATCACATCGCCGTACTCAGGCAACATCCACGCCACAGGCTGCAACGCTTTCAGTTCACGCGCAGCGGCGAGGGCTTTTTCTACAATGTGATACTGAAAGTTTGCTTTATTAGAATTGTCTGACGCAAACTCTAAAGCCGCGATAATTGTTTCAATCTTGTTCATGTGTTCTTCCCCATCAATCCTTTACCAAGGCGGTCTTTTTCCATTTCACGCCTGTCCTGTTTGATGCGCCGTTCGGTAGCCCAATGTTCTTTCATTGTGATGCCACTGCGATACATTTCGCCATAACCATTCAAGTTGTTTTTACGTTCTTTACGTTCGTTCATTTCTCATCCTCAAAAAAAATAACTGACTTTGCGAAAAATAACTTTGCGTCTGTGCGATTTCATAAACACGCCAAGCTCAGTAAAAAACCAAAATTGTTTACGGTAGTGGCGCATTTTCATTTCGTCACCTCGTCTAGTGCGTAGAGTGGTATGGTATATATACCCTCGCCATCGGTTTCGCTTGCTGAAATCACATCGCCGTACTCAGGCAACATCCACGCCACAGGCTGCAACGCTTTCAGTTCACGCGCTGCTGCTAGGGCTTTAATTGATGCCTCTAATTCTTCTTCAAGATACACAGCGCCACCGTCTTGACGGTTGTACAACTTGCAAGCGTTGATTACTTTATCAAGCGCATCAATAATTAAATCAATCTTGTTCATTTTTCACCCTTAAAAAAAATAACTGACTTTGCGAAATATAACTTTGCGGTTGTGCGATTTCATAAACACGCCGAGTTCAGGAAAGTACCAAAACTGCTTACGGTAATGGCGCATTTTCATTTCGTCATCTCTTCAATCGCATCCATCATTTCATTGCTGATGCCGCACATCCAACCTGTGTCTGACGGGTGAAAGCGCAGGATGTAATTGTCGCCAATCAAGACTTCTCTAAACGCTTTCAACTCACGCAAATAGTCTTGGCGCACTAACTCGGCAAAGCGTTCAAGTTCTGTATCCTCCCAAATTAAATTTGGGCTTGGCTTGGCTTGTTGTACCAATTCTTTTATTCGTTCGTTCATACCTCACCCCTCAATGATTTAGCAATCTGCATACACAGGTCAATGTGTTCAGCATAGTCATCGCTTAAAAATACTCTCAACAATTTGCCCTCTTTGTCTTTGAGCATCCCGATTGCAATACAGATGGCTTCAGCCCAAGATGTTGTAGTGTTTTCTGCCATGAGGTGCTTGATACCGCTTTCAGCCAACTCTTTTAATTGTTCGTTCATTTCTCACCCCCAAGTTTTTTGTTTAGCACCGCCCATTGCTCTTGATTGATTGACCACCAAGGCATACGACCGCCTTCTTTGAAGGCTGCATCCCAAATACGTTTGGCATCTTTCTTGCGAACATCATCACGCAACTTAATAAACCACGGCAGCTCATCATCTTCAATTTTCCACCACGCCTCAAAAGCATCGTCACGTTCTTTGCTCATTTAGCACCCCTCAAAATTTCAATCGCAGCTTTAACATCTAACTCGGTACCGGACTGCAACGCGGCCAGAGCAGCACGACCGCGTGAGCGCATGCGCACGATGTCAGCGGCGTAGTCGTGGATGTTCTCATGCAGCACCTTGATTGACTTCTCTTGATCGCGAATCAGCGCGGCGGCCTCAGCCTGCTCTTGATGGGTCATGAAGAACCCGTGGTCCAAGTTTCTCAGTATTTTTTCAGGTGTCATTGCAGCCTCATGAACTCAATGATGTTGTTCTTGATGGTGCTCATGACCGAACCGTTGCCCCACAGCTTGCACCCACGCGACACGGCCGCAGATCGCAACGACTCGGCGTCAAACTCGCCGGGTTCAAGCAAAAACACGTCACCAACCTTCATCCCGTCAAAGCCTTTACCGGTTAAAAAGGCGCTGTACGTGCCGTAGGGCACCGTCATCTGACGCCTCTTACGCTCGCGCGGTACGACCACCTCGATCGAGCCCTCGTTAATCATCGGGGCGTCTGGTATCTGGATGACGTACTCGGCCTTGAGGGCCTTTAACAACACGATGGCCTTGGCCAGTACAACCTTAGAAATTTCGTCCATGATTTAATCCTTTTTAATGTGCAGGGCGGTTTCTGATAACAACGAGAGACTCTTGTAGTAGTCCCACTTGGCGATGGTTTCTGCATCCTTTGAGGGGGCGATCCAACCGTATTTTTTCCAAGTGCGCTGCACGTTGGTGGCCGAGGCTGGGGCGTAGGGCTGGTGTTCTTCTTTGAGTTCCATGATCACATCCCGTAAGAAATAACAAAATACAGAATGGCAATGGCATAACAAAAAATTAGAAATTTAATTACTGCGGCAAGATATCGTGTAAGCATGTGTTTCTCCGTGTGAATTGACAATGTAAACCTTTTTTTTAACTGAGTCAATAAAGTTTATGCAGACCTACGTCTATCAGAATCTTTACCGCCTCGCTCATGTACCACTGATAGTCAATATCAGTAGGTAACACCTCTGGCAGCTCCATAATTGGCACTGCGTTGTCTGACTTGGGCACCTTGTTGCCGTTCTTCTTGTAGCGGATGAAGTCGCCCTCGGTGCCCCTGTACCAGCGCACCACCTTGCCCAAGTACTCGCCCCTGTAGATGGCGCCCGCACGCACCGCACGCACCGTAGCAAAGAGCGTGATGTCCTCGCAGCCGTAGATGGTCTGCCTGATCGGTGTGCCCTCTGCCAAGTACTTGACAGCCGCGATCGAGCATATCTCGTTGGCCGGGCTCTTTGAGAGCGTGGTGGTGGCGTACGCGCCCTTGAGCTTGACGCGGCCGTCTGGCTTGATGGCCACGTAGCTGTTCACGTCACGCGAATGCAGCGCGCGGTACGAGGCCTCCTCGGTCACAAAGCCTGTGTGGCGCTCCCACGCGGCTACGGCAGCCTGTACGGCCGCGTAGCGCGTCTTCTTGCCGCGTATCACGATGCCGTCGGTGTTCGCACTCACCACCTGCGCACCTGTGGCCTCGACCATCGCGATCAGGTCGAGCAGCGCGAGCTGGCCGGTGAGTGTGACCTGCACGAGCAGCCCCGGCGAGTACAGGCAGCTGTACCTGCTACCGAGCTTACCGAAGGTGCCGTTGAGCGCGATCTTGAGCGTGTCAGCGGTCACCTTATCACCCGCGGCCTTGGCGGCCAGCCTGCGGTCGTAGATGGTCGTGTACACGTCGAGGAAGGCCTTGCCCATCGTCTCGGGGTACAGGCCGCACTGCAGGATGATCGACGGGTAATACGAGGCCACGTCGCGCTCGATCAGGAACTCGTCCTCGGCCACGATGTGCGAGACCGCGCTCTCGGTGCTGTGCAGGCCGCCAATCCCCATGCGGTAGGTGCCTGCCTTGTAATTATCCAGCGCCTCGCACTTGGGTGAGCCGCTCTCGGCGATCACGAAGTCGCACGAGCGCACGAAATCGAGCGTGGCGCTGTCTTGGATGAATGCTGGGGGTTGGTACTTGAACACCTTGCCGATCGTCACACGGGGCTTGCCAACGGGCTTGCCGGTCACGTTGTGCACCTCGGCCTTGATCACGGCCTCGGCGATCTGGGCGTCGGACTTGCTGCGCAGGTCTTGGCCGTACTGGTCGCCCAGCATCTCGCGCAGCGCGATCTGGGGCTGCAGGCGCTTAAAGAGCATCAACGTCACGTCGAGGTCGTTCTCGCAGTACTCGCGCAGTGCAGCACGGTCATCAGGCGTGATGCTGGCCGAGGGCTCGATCGGTAGATCCTGCATCTTGGGTGCGCCCATGCGCCCCGCGTAGGTCTTGAGCCCCGTGAGCCCCGGCGCGACCTCGATCAGGTCGATGTGGTTCACGCCCTTGGGCGCGCGCAGGTCAAGCTCCCACGCGCGCATGTCGTGCACGATGATGTTGTCCGAGTACTCCTTGAGCTCGTGGCAGCTCGCGCCCTCGAGCGCCGCGTTCAGGAGCGGCATGTCGTAGTCGTTGCCGTTGAACGTCACCACGCAGACCTTGCCCAGCACGCTGCGCAGTGCGTCGCGGTTCAGGTCGTGGCCTTCGTACATCTCGTAGTACATCGTCTTGCGCTCGTCTTTCAGCATGACGAGGAAGTAGTCCCTGTAGACTTCAATATCAAGTGCAACCGTTTTCATCGTGTGTCCTGTGTGTTAGTTGTTGGCATACTACTCGCTGCACTGCCCCTGTGATCAGCAGGCGCTTAGATGGCGGGTGCCGTAGCCACCGATGTTAGAGTATCGGTTAAGGTTCTTAGGCGCTCCAACAGCATCCGCTTTCACATACCAACACGACTGATGACTATGGCGGGATTAGAACCCTTACCGGACTCCTCTCGGCTAACAATAGCGCCTGTCCGTTTGCCTTGCGACTTTCAGAGTGTCTCCGTAGGCGCTGCTACGCCCTCACTCCTCATAATCATCATGCGTGTTGGTGCCGGGCTTTGGGTTCAGGTGCCCGGCGACCTGTAGCTACCTTACCAGTCCTCGCCTGACGCCTCGTAGGCGCCCAGCTCGTTGACTGCGTCGGTCATGGCCTTGGCTGCGCCACCGAACGGTGTGCCGTCGCCGACCTTCTGCACGACGTTGAGCTCTAAGGTCACGCCACCCTTCTGTGAGGTGCCGTAGGCCTTGGCGTTCAAGCTGGCGCGCACGTAGCAGCCACCGTAGACCTCGAGCTCGTCGAGAATCTCGGCGCTCTGCGCGTCCACAATGCGTGGGCGCTGCTTGTTGCTCGCCTTGATCACCCAGTTGCCATTGGCCGCGGGATCGTCGACCTCGTCGCCGTCTGTGATGCCCCAGCGCTCAAAGTTCGTGGGCACCTTGGTTGGGTAGAGCTCCTTGATCGCGGCGTCCTGAGCGGCGCGCAGGTCGTCGATGAACTTCTTCTCGGACTTAGGCACGAGCAGGCTGATCGAGTACTTCGGGTCGCCCTCGCCTTGGAAGGCGGTCGGTTTGAAAATGTGCGGGTAGGATGCACGGGCTTTGGGTGAGTTAACTCGTGAAGAGCGTGTGACTTGGATTTTAGCGGCGGTTGCCATATCAATACCTTTTTAACGTGTTTAAGAACGCAGCAGCTCGGCGAGCGCTGCATCGTGTGTGCTGAGTTCCGATCGTTTGTCTTCGATCGTTGTCAGCGTGGGTTTACCGGGCGGCTTGGTGATCAGGTCATCAAGCAGTACGGTAAATTTCTTCTTGCCAAGGAGGGTCTCGATGGCGCCTATTCCTAACAGCTTTGTAGCATAAATCTGTGCGGGCTTGAAGTCGTTGCTCAGCAGCCTGTCTGCAACCTTTGCATCGTCTGCCCAACTGCGCACGCTGCGGCCTTCAACTAACTTCAAGCCCGGTAGCTTCACGCCCGTCTCGGCACGCTTGAGCGCTTGATCTTGCAGGTCGTTTGCCCACGCGACGATGCCAGCGAGCTTGGGGTAGATGGCGGCAAGCTCTGCGTCGCCCATCAGGTCGCCCTTAGGTTGCTCGGCCACCGTTGCGATCATCATGTCAGCGCGTGCTCGGCACGAGTGGCGTGCCTTGCAGAACCGGCAGTGGTCGCCCGCGACTGGCTCGCCCTCGCCCTTGAACGCGATCGCGGCCACGGGCATAATACTCCTGCCCCATGCAAGCAAGTCGTCAATGCCAATAGTCCACGAGCTGATGTTGTTGATGCGTGGCTGCACGATGTGGAGCACGATGTCGCTAAACGTACCATAGAACAAGTCGTACTCGTTAATCGCACCCAAGCCGTAGAGCATGGCCTGCGAGTTGTTCTCGACGTCCACGGCCACACCCTTGCCGTGCTTGTAGTCAATCACGTGCAGCGTGCGATCGTCGATCAGCACGCAGTCGCTGGTACCAAAGCCCTCTGGCACCCACGGGCTAACATCAAGCTTGACCTCGACCAGCATGTGCTCGTGCTTGATCGTGCGCACGTAGTCCAAGTAGACCTGCACCGCGTCGCGCATCTCTTGGCTGTAGTCGCCCGACATGTCATTGGCGTCCTTGCCCGTCACCAGCGCGCGTTCACCGAGCTCGTGAGCGAGGCGACCCTCGGCAGCATACGGGCTCTGCTCGTCTGGGAAGTGCGACTCGAGCCGCACGCTCGGTGTGCAGTTCAGCCACTGGTGGCTTTTTGAGCACCCTAGGTAGGCGTGCTCACTCATGGCGGTTGCTCAGCTTGGCGGCCAGCTCGTCGCGCTGCTCGTCAGTCATGGCCTTGATGCCGCCTGTGCTGTAGGACGAGATCATCGCCTTCACAGCCACGCTACCCACCTTAGCTGCTGTTGTGACGCACAGCGCCTGCAGGTCTTCCACACTGATGTGCTCGGGCTCGGCCTTCTTGCGTGGCTTGGCGACCTTGGCGGGCTTGGGTTCCTCTTGCTCTTCAACGACTGGTGGCTCGTCGGCCACTATCACTGCGTTACTAATCGTGGATATCGCGCTATTTAAATCGATTACCTTGCGGCGTAGTTCCTCAATGGTCTGGGCTTGGATGTTGATCGTAAACATTTGTGTTTCTCCGTGTTGGTGAAATTAAATAGTATCACGAATTTTAACTGTGTTAATATTTTCGCTCTTTCGGAGGTTTTGTATGTTCAAGTTCAGTAAGTATTATGCCTCGCTGACTGCGCAGCAAAAGCGTGATCTTGCGCTTGGCGTGCACAGTAGCATGAGTTACCTAGGAATGATCGCGCACGGGAAGCGCAAACCGTCGGAGCGCTTTGCATTAGCGCTGAGTTTGGCCGCCGGTAAGAAATTCACTTACAAGGTTTGATATGACTGACACGATAACGCTGCTAAAAACGATGAACGGTCGCAGGATGACCAAGCTATGGAAACAAGACGGTACGATCGATGGCTACGAGGATGCCAAGCACTTTAAGATGCGCACCGAGCAGATCGCAAGCTTAGACGATCTGGGCGCGATGCTCAAGCGGATCGAGAGCCGACCCGATGTGTGCATGATACGCGGGGCGTACGTGGGCGATGAGCTCGCCGAGCCCTCAGAGTACCCCGGCTACGTGCGCCGTACTCTGGTTAACTTCGCTGACCAGCCGCTGCACGCGGTCATGTTTGACGTGGATAACTTCGAGCACGGTGGCTCGCCTGAGGAGGCGATCGACGCGTGGATCGAGGCCACCCTGCCAGCGTTCGCTGGTGTGCGCTACTGGTGGCAGCTCTCGTCGTCTGCAGGCCGCACGCCCGGCGTGCTCAAGGCGCACGTCTGGTTCTGGTTGGCTGAGCCTCGCACCAGCGCCCAGCTGCGCGCGTGGGGTCTTGGCATCGATGGCCTTGACCACTCGGTCTTTAATCCCGTGCAGGCGCACTACACCGCGGCGCCCGTGTTCGAGGCTGGCGTGGATGATCCTGTGCCGGTGCGCTCTGGCATGTCGTCTGGCTGGTTCGACGAGCTTAACATCGACGTGTCGGACGTGAAGGTGCCCGAGTACGAGGGGCAGTCGTATGCGATGAGCGACCCGCGCGAGAAGCCCGGCATGGTGGGCGCGTTTTGTCGGGCGTTCAGCATCGAGGAGGTGATCGTGCGCTGGCTCTCGGACAAGTTCCGCTTCCAGATGGATGACAACGAGCGGCGCCTGACCTACAAGGCCGGTGGTGGCTCGGTTGGCGGGGCGTTTATCAGCGACGACCGCATGCACGTCATCAACAAGCACGCCACCGACCCATGTCTGGGGCGCGCGGTTAACGTATTCGATCTGGTGCGCGTGCACAAGTTCGGGCACTTAGATGAGGGCGCTGATCCGCTCGATCTGGTGCAGATCCAGTCGCACCCCTCGCATCTGGCCATGGTCAGGATGTGCGAGGGTTTGCCAGAAATTGCCGCGGAAAAGACTGCGGCCGTCGCCAGTTGGACAGAGCGCATCGCGGCGGCCGCTTTAACAGATTTGGAGGCGCTCACAGCCGAGATCGGTTTGGACGTTGGGCAGGTTGAGCAGGCGGCGCTCGTGCAGGCGCTCAGGCGTCGCTTTGCCGAGCTGGGGGCGAACATGCCCGTGGCCGACATCCGACGCATGATGCGCCCACGCCGTGCTCAGGTGGCGCTGCCTGACGTGAACGCTGAGGGCGCGCCCCAGCAGACGATCGAGAACGTGGCCGCCGTCTGCCAGAACGCGGGGATCGTCGTGCGTTACAACTGCATCAACAAGCACGACGAGATCCTCGTGCCCGGTGCGGGTTGGACGATGGACAACGCGGCCGAGGCCTCGCTCACGGTGATCCGGTCGATGTGCCACAAGGCCGAGATCAGGACGCAGTACCTGAAGAGCATCGTCACGACCATCGCCGACATGAACGTCTACAACCCCGTGATCGAGTGGGTATCGAGCAAGCCGTGGGACGGCGTAACTCGGCTGCAGAGCTGGTACGACACGCTGACCGAGGTCGTGGGGGCGATTGATCGGGGGCGCAAGGAGCTGCTTATGCGCAAGTGGGCGCTCTCGGCCATTGCCGCGGCCTACTCGCCCGATGGGGTGATGGCGCGTGGCGTGCTGGTGCTCCAAGGCGCGCAGTATATCGGCAAGACGCGCTGGCTGACTTCGCTTGTGCCGGCGAACTTGAACCTAGTCAACACGGGCAAGAGCCTGAACGTGCACGACAAGGACTCGCTCATGAACGTGCTCTCGGGCTGGCTGGCTGAGTTGGGCGAGCTCGATGCGACCTTTAAGAAGAGCGACATCGCGGCACTTAAGGCGTTCCTAACCCAGACGGTAGACGAGATCCGCCGGCCGTATGCGGCGGCGTCCTCACGGTACGCGCGGCGCACGGTGTTCGCAGCCTCGGTCAATGACGATACCTTCTTGGGCGATCCGACGGGTAACACGCGCTTCTGGGTGATCCCGGTGAGCGCGACTGTGCACGACCACTCGATCGACATGCAGCAGCTCTGGGCTGAGGTGCTGGTGCTCTGGAAGGGCGGCGAGGTGCACTACCTGAGCCAGTCAGAGATGGGCGAGGTGAGCCTGCATAACAACCAGTTCGAGCAGTCTGACCCGATTACCGAGCTCGTAACCGACGGTTTGGCGTGGTCGGATTTCAGCGAGACGCGGTGTAAATGGATGAGTGCCTCAGAAATCCTGAGGTGGTTGGACGTCAGAAACCCGAGCAAGCGGGACACCAGTTTGGCGAGCGCGGCGGTGCTGAAGTTGAATGGTGGGAACAAAAAACGACTGTCTACTGGCCGCTATTTGGCCGTTCCGTTGAGCAAGGCGATGGGGTCGGTCGATGTAGGGGGTGACATGGTGGACGAGTTCTAAAAACTGTTTTGAAATGACACCTAGGGGGTGACATGGGTGACATGCGGTGTTCAAAGTGGGTAAAAAGGGCGTTTCATGTCACCTAGGGGTGACATGCTGGTGGGGTGACATGGATAGGTGTCATCATAGGTAAAATGACACCTATGTCACCCTATTTAACTATATTTTATATAGGGTAAGTGTGATGGTAGGTGGTAATACACTACACACTTCCCATATAGGGTTGGCAGAGCTGGTCATGTTGTCATGGGTGACATGGAAAAAGACGTTGAAAGGCGGTTAGTGGGGGGTATAAAGCGGCTCGGCGGGCAGGCGGTTAAGTTCGTCAGCCCGGCCTCGGCGGGGTGGCCTGACCGCTTAATTTTGTTACCCGATGGCAAGGTCATGTTCATCGAGTTGAAGACGAGCACAGGAAAACTTAGCGAGTTGCAGAAGTACCGTCTGAAGGTTTTGGGTGACTTGGGGTTTGATGCCCGGGTTCTGTACGGACACGATGAGGTTAAAGGATTCTTAGATGAAATTGCACGACTACCAGTTGAGGATGGCCGAGCACATGGTCGAGCACCGCGGGGCGATGTGCTGGTCGGAGGTGGGCTTGGGGAAGACCGCAGCGACCCTGCAGGCGCTTCGGATGATGAAGGCAAGGGGTGAGCCTATCCAAGTGCTGATCGTGGCGCCTAAGCGCGTTTCTGAGCACGTTTGGGAGGCTGAGCGCGACCTGTGGGCACCCAAGATGCCGATGCTGGTGATCAAGGGCAACCAAGCGCAGCGACGTAAGGCGCTCAGGACACCGTGCGCGGTCAAGGTGATTGGGCGCGATAACGTGAAGTGGCTGGTGGACGAGCTCAGGGACCGCTGGCCGTTCAACGTGCTGGTGGTCGACGAGAGTCAGGGGTTCAAGAGCCCGTCTACGGCGCGATTTAAGGCGCTTAGGCGCGTTAAATTCGATCGGGTGATACTCCTGAGTGCCACACCGGCCTCAGAGGGCTTGCTGGGGCTCTGGAGCCAGTGCTATCTGGCCGATCAGGGCGCGAGGCTGGGCAAGACCTACACCGGGTACACCAACGCGTTCTTTGTGGGCGACTACATGGGCTGGAACCTGACACCGCGACCCAACGCCGAGAAGGAGATCCACGCGAGGGTCAAGGACATCACGGTGGCCATGCGGGCTGAGGATTACCTCGACCTGCCCGAGCGCATCAACAGCAACACGGTGGTCGAGATGCTGCCCGGCGAGTTCAAGGTGTACGAGCAGCTCAGGCGCGACGCGCTCTTGCCGATTGCAAACGGTGAGCCGATCACGGCAGCTAATGCCGCGGTGCTCTGGGGCAAGCTGCACCAGCTCTCGGGCGGGGCGATCTACGACGAGGATAAGGTGGTGCACGTATTTTCCAACGCGAAGCTTGCCGGCCTGCAGGACGTGATCACGGCAGCGAACGGCAACCCGGTGCTGGTGTTCTACGGCTACCGCCACGAGATCGAGCGCATACAGGCCGCCACGGGCGCCGAGCTGCTGGACGTTGATAGGTGGAACGCCGGCCAGCAAAAGGTCGCCTTGGCGCACCCTGACTCGTGCGGGGCGGGGCTGAACCTGCAGCATGGGGGAAGCATCGCGGTGTGGTTCACACTGCCGGCAAGCCTTGGCCAGTACATTCAGGCCTGCGGGC
>Ga0214166_1000074_pt1 | contig 50327 bp, 81 predicted proteins | sample TroBogepilimnion_27_FD_153005 | JGI IMG/M metagenome (GOLD analysis project Ga0214166, IMG submission 153005) | Freshwater microbial communities from Trout Bog Lake, WI - Practice 18AUG2009 epilimnion v3 | ecosystem: Environmental > Aquatic > Freshwater > Lake > Epilimnion/Euphotic zone ...
AAATGATTCTGAGTTAGAAGACATCGATTACGATGACCATGCTCTTGATGATTTAGAAGATATTGAAGTGGATGAATAAATGCCATTTTTATCTGAAGCCCAAAGAAAATTTATGTGGATAAGACACCCAAAGATTGCTGCTCGTTGGGAGAAGATTACTCCTAAAGGTAAGTTACCTGAAAAAGTCACTACAGAAAAAAAGGAAAAATAAAATGGCAAAAACAATTAAGATTAAAGGTGAAGGCCACACAATTAAGAAGAACAAAAAGGGCGATGTTATTGTTGACCACGCTGGCAATAAGGGCAAGTACGACAAAATAAACTTAACCAAAAAGGCTGGCGCTAAAACTATCAAAGCAGGCGTTAAAGCCACAAAAAATTGGCATAAGAAAAATGGCTAGTAAACCAATATGGGAAAAAAAGAACCCAAAGAAGAAGTCCACTCCTCTGTCTGCTGGACAGAAGGCGTCGGCTAAGGCTCGCGCTGAAAAAGCGGGTCGTCCATACCCAAACGCTGTCGATAATATATGGGCAGCAAAACAATCGAAAGGAAAATAAGATGTGTGCAACCTGTGGCTGTGGCCTCAAAGATAAGTCTGCTGCTGGATATGGTAAAGGTAAGAAGTCTGCAAAGAAGACTGTTGCTAAGCCAATGTCTGCTATGAAGAAGATGGGTAAGAAAAAGTAATGGACAAAAAGTCAGATAAAAAGCAAGATGCCAAAGTTATGAAGGGCATGTCTCCTAAGCAAAAGGCAGCCTTTGAAAAGGCCGATAAGAAGATGGATTCTAAGAAGCCATCTGCTAAAGCCGATGCAAAAATGGACAAGGCTCTAGCCAAAAAGATTAAAGACAAGAAAAAGAAGTAAGGATTAAGCGCCCCAAGTGGGCGCTTTTTCTTTATCATTGCCATATCGGGATATCGTGCGATACCTGTGCAGACCCACTGCTTGCGATGAAAAGGGGACTTTAATGGCGCATGTACCTTGGTATGTGAAAATTGCCGAACTGGATACCGAACACGAACGCGAAGATTTTATGCGCGGTGTTTTTGGATTCCGTCCTAAAGAAAAAACCGCTCTCGTCACAGCAGTTATCGCAGGTTATATTGCGGGTAAAGTTGCGACGAAGGCGAAGCGTAAGTGAAGCAACTCCACAATATTCATAAAGCCCTAAACAAGGCTACACAAGAAACTACTCACTACATGACTGCCCAAGTGCAGTCTGAAGCCCGTGCTTCTGGCTGGCCTGATGAGGTTGTAGATAGTCTCCATGTTACGCACGACAGCGGTGAATTTAATTACAGAGTTGCTGAAGAGCATCACGCCACAGCACTCAACTATGAATATGGCACTCCTGGCCGTCAACCAACCGCTGCTATTCGACGTACCTCTAATCAAAAAAATGGTGCCGAAGAATTTTTGCTAGGTCGTCTATCTACACATATCGGTGACCTATGACATTTCTATTATCTGAAGATAAGGCTATTCGCGACCTACTACTTGGCATGACTGTTACAGACCAAAAATCAGATGCCTCTGGAACTGCCACTCGTAACGTTGGTGTTTGGTTTGGACAACCTGACCAAGAAATGACAGAGCAAAAATACCCTTACATTACAATCGATATGATTGATATCAATGAAGACTTTGCTCGTGCGCATCGCGGATTAACAAAACCTTCTTATCTTCCAGACCCAGCAACTATGCCTGGTAGTGATTCTGTTTATGACCCAGCAACAAATAGTTGGGAAATTCATTGGCCAATTCCTGTCAACATTGATTACCAAATTACTACGTACTCACGTCAACCACGTCATGATAGAGAAATTTTAGCAACAATGCTTTACTCCAAACTTCCTTTAAGATTTGGCGTATTACAACCTGACGACAACACTGTTCGTCGACTTAATCTTCTGGATGTTTCTAAAAGAGATATCACAGAGGCAGGAAAGCGTTTATTCGTAAACGCCTTTACCGTTCGCGTCTCAAGTGAGATTGCTGCGGCAACATACACCGAACTATACAAAGCACTACAAGTTGATGTCACAGGCACAACTGACAACCCAGTAATTGGTCGTGGAACGTTCACGCCAATCTCGTTCACGATACATTCATAATACGGCCCCCACCTACAAACTAAGGAGAAATAATGTCATATGCACGCCCTGGCGTTTACATTAGTGAGCGCTTATTGCCTCCTGCAATTCCACAAGGAATTACAGCGAACGCTGCTGGTGCTGTTGTCGCCCCATTTGAAAGCGGCCCAGAATCAGTAACTCTTGTCCAATCATGGTATGAATTTACAAAATACTTTGGTGGATACAATGCCTCTTACCCAGCCACTTTTGAAATTGGCCAATTCTTCCAAAATGGAGGACGCGAACTTTATGTAAAGCGTCTTCTACACGCTGATGCAGCAAAAGCACACGTTGACCTAGTTACATCTACTGCAGCCGTAGTTGCAACTGCAACTGCCCGCAATGCTGGTTCAGATGGAAACAACCTTCGTGTTACAGTTGAAACTGGAACTGTTGCAAATACCTACACACTTTCTGTTTACAAAGAAGGCGTAGCAGGAACTTCAAGCGATGTTACTAACGATGTTTTGCTTGAGCGCTATGAGAACGTTGTATTTGCAGACTCAACATCAACAAGTTATGCAATTTCAGTTGTTAACTCATTGTCATCAACTATTACATTGACAATTGGTGCATCTCCATCAGGAACAATTGTTTCAACTGTCTATCCACTAAGCAGTGGTAGCAATGGAACTGCTGTTACTTGCGCCGATTACATCAACTATAAAGGTGACGATATCAGCCCATTTGATGACTTGACTGCAACCAACCGTGCTCTTGTCTTGTTCTTGCCAGGTGTTTGGTCACTAGCAACAGGTCTTGACACCGATGGAACCACAGTTATCGCACAAACAGATGTATTCCAAGCAGCAATTTTTTGGGCATCTGCAAATGGTGGCTTTGTTATCTGTCACACAGCAGCAGGTCAAACTGTTGCTCAGGCTCAGTCATTTGGAGCAAGCCTTGATGGTTACAGCAATGCTGCTGTTTACTATCCACTTCTTTATATTACAGACCCAGTTGGACGTAGCAGCAGTGCTCTTCGTTTGATTGGTCCTTCTGGTTCAGTTGCTGGTTTGTATCTTTCAACAGATGCAGCATTTGGTCCTTTCAAGGCACCTGCTGGTATTACAACTTCTATTAATGGAATTGTTTCTCTTGAAAAAACACTAACATCATCTGACCTAGATACTCTCAATACTGGTGCAGCCCCTGTTAACCCAATCCGCCAAATTCCTGGTGCTGGGTTTGCGGTAATGGGCGCTCGTACTCTCCTTCAAGATGGTACAGCAAACAAGTATGTCAACATGCGTCGCTCACTCATCTACATTGAGCGTGAACTCAAGAACCTTACAGAGTTTGCTCTCTTTGAAAATAATGATGAAAAACTATGGGCACGCCTCAATACAACCATTGGTTCATTCCTCAATGACTACCGTAACCAAGGCGGTCTTCGTGGAGCAACAGCAGCACAGGCATATTTTGTCCGTTGCGATGCAACCAATAACACCGCTACAACAATTGCTAACGGTGAAGTCCACATTCAAGTCGGTGTAGCACTGCAATACCCTGCAGAGTTCATCGTCATTGACCTTACTCAAACAACCTTGAGTTAATCCGAAGGAGATAAATAATGCCAACAATAATTAATAATCGGTCAAGTTTAGTTACTGACCCATTACGTAACTTTAGATTCCTTGTTACGTTCAAACCTCTAACTGGTGGAAGTGCAGCGCTTAATGCTCTTCAAACAACCACCTTTGGCTTCACTTCAGTGTCTGGGTTGTCTGTAACAACAGCCTCGATTCCTTACCGTGAAGGTGGATACAACACAACCGTGCACCAGATTCCTGGACAAACAACTTTTGCTCCTTTGACTTTGCAACGTGGTGTTGTTCTTGGAACTAGCCAAAACTACGACTGGATGCGTAATTTGTTCGCAACAGTTCAAGGTGGAGGAACAACTCGCAAAACAACAGAAAACTTCCGTTGTGATGTAGAAATTCAAGTTCTATCACACCCAATCCCATCAGGTACAGTTGCTCCTGGAGACACAAACAACCCAGCAAACACAGCCTCAGCATCAGACCATGTTGCTATGCGCTTTAATGTGTATAACTGCTGGCCTACTTCTGTGGCATACTCTGACCTCAACGCTGGCGATGACGCTTTGTTTGTTGAGCAAATGGCGCTTGTTCACGAAGGTTTTGATGTCACATGGGCAGCAGACCTAACTAACTCAGCACCAGCATTTACAGCATAATCTAACAAAGGAATAAAATGACGAACACAATCAGTGCAGCGGCTAATCCCGCATTGGCAAACGACTTGTTAACTAAAGCAGTACAACCAGAGGAACAACCTTTCGTTGCTCCTGATATTTTGGCCCCTTCGGATACTACGGTGTTCCTTCCTGGCGGTTATGTTACAGCCGCTGGGGAGGTCATCCGTACAGCCGAAGTTCGTGAATTAAATGGAAAAGACGAAGAGGCTATCTCTAAAACCAATAATTTTGGTAAAGCAGTATTGACAATTTTGCAAAGAGGAACCGTAAAAATTGGTGACGAAACTGCAACAGACCAATTGCTTGACCAATTATTGGCAGGAGATAGAGATGCATTACTACTTGGAATCCTAAAAGTAACCTTTGGTAATACTCCAGAAGTTGCATCCTACTGTGAAGGTTGCAGCGATTTTAAAACTATCTCAATCAATATGGACGAAGATATCAAGTCTAAAGTACTTGCGGACCCAATTGGAGACAGAATTTTTATTGTTAATGGAAAAGCAGGAGAAATTACTGTTCAACTTCCAAATGGTGTTGCTCAAAAAGAAATGATTTTAAACTCAGATAAAACATCTGCAGAGTTAAATACTATTCTTTTAGAAAATACTGTTACAAAAATAAATAATGTTCCTGTCTATAACAAGTCTCAAGTACAACTACTTGGTATTACAGACCGTCGTAAGATTACTGATGAACTAAACAAACGTGTTCCTGGCCCTCAATTTGAAGATACAACCGTTGAGTGCCCTGATTGCGGAAGTGAGGTACAGGTTCCTATTAATTTAGGCGCCTTGTTTCAATTTTAATATCACAGGATATTTAGAGTTGTTTGCGGAATGGGCAGCCATCTCTAGTATGTATGAAGGTTGGACCCTGACTGAGATTCAAGAAATGTCAAAAAGGGAAAGACAAAACTGGATTAACTTAGCAAAGGCACGTTACGGAAGGACTGGCAATGGCTAATAAAATAGTTGACCAAGTACTCTCCTTGACGGCTGCCGTAAAAGACCTTAAAAAAGAAATTGACTCTATTGGCCCATCGTTACAAAAGATGGGCGGAGTCGCCAGCAAAGCATTGGGGGATGCTCAAAAAGTTGCTAATCCTGCTGGTGGTACAAATAATATTGGTCGTGGTCCTGGCCAAGGTATGGGCATTGATAACGCTACATTTGGAATGCCATCCCCTCGTTCTTTGACTGGAATGCGTCTTGGACTTGCAACATTTAGTGGTGCTGCTGGTGTTGCTGGTGGAGTAATGGCAATGGCCCCAAGTCTTGGGGATGTTGTATCTAATGCTGCTGGATATTACGGCGCTTCTATTTATGGAAACATAAACCGTAGCGCATTAGAAAGTATGACTCGTCAAAGCATGGGCATGGGTATGACAAGTGCCATGGGAGGCTCTCAAGCCGCTGCAGTATTAGTTAATGGAATGTATTACACCCCTGGAACTGCTGCGTTTAAACAGTCTCTTGCTGAAGTTGGTGGCGCTGCACTGACAATGAACATGTCAAATGCTGTTGCTGCTTCTGCTATTGGTGGATTGTATTCAGGTCAAATGGGCGCTTCTATGGCTGGAATGGGTATTCAAAATCTTGATGCTAATGGTAATCCACTAAGCCAAGTACAAATTGCTCGTCAATTATACAACCGTTTTATGCCAAACAATAACGGCGTATCTATACTTAACAACCAAAAAATAACACAATCAAGTATTAATCAAAATTTTCAACAAGTACTAGCATCACAATTTCAACAAATGGGTTATTCACCAGACCAAATTGCTATGTTCCAATACCAGTTTGGACAATTTGCCCAAGGTAAAAACGGAGATTTATCTAAAGCAACAGCAAATCCAAATAATCCAGTAAATGCTCAAATGCAAATTAATGCATCTAATGCAAAATTAATGCAAACGTATGAACAACCAATGCTTGATGGATTTCAAAAGGCTGCAGATTTAATTACTAATACGGTTAATCCCGCTCTTGCATCATTTGCCTCAACTCTTGGAACAGCCAAAGGATTCTTGCAAGGTACTGGAAATGTTGGTGCTGGTGCAGGTATGGCTGCAGCAAGCGTCTTTAATGCTGGAGCCAATATTGCGGAAACATTAGCCATATCTAAGTTGTTAGGACAAGCAGGTGGCGGTTCTTTAGCCATGAAGGGTGCTTCTGGATTTTTAATGAATAATGCTTCTGGGTTATTAAAGGGTTCTGCTATTGCTGGGGGTTCAATTCTTGCTGGAAATTTAATAAAAGGTAATTCAAACAAAGGAAGCATGCGTTCTCGCGCAGGAAACGCTGCAAAATTTGCAGGTATTGTTGCAGCCATACCTGGCTTGGGAGAAACAATTCTTCCAGAGATTATTGCAGGAGGAATTGGGTATGCAACAGGTGGGGGAACACAAGGATTTGGCGCCTCATTTGGCGCTAAAGGCGGAGGAAGTGGACCACAATCTCCTATTCCAGGAGTTTCAGCAACAACAGGATATGGTGCTACTGACCCATCTATGTGGAGTGGCGCAAAAAATTCTCACACAGGTCAAGATTATCCAGTACCAGTAGGAACACCTGTTCAAGCAGCGGCTGATGGAGTTGTCTTTGATGATGCTCCAGGATTTGAATTTGGTACATATATTCAAATTGACCATATGAATGGATACCAAACTCTTTATGGTCATTTGAGCAGTAAGTCTGTAAAAGTAGGAGACCACGTTAGGGCTGGACAAGTTATTGGTAAATCAGGTCAATCAGGAAATGTTACTGGCCCACATTTACATTTTGAAGTGCGTAAAGGCGCTAATAACCCTGTAGACCCATCTACTTTCTTAAACAATTCTCAATTATCTTCACAAGTTATTTCTGGACAAACAACTCAAGCAGCAGGAACCATTCTTGGTACTGGAAGCCAACAGGCTTGGGCAAAAGATTTTCTTAAAGGATTAGGTGTTCCATTAACTGGCACAAATGTAAAAGCCATGACTACGTGGATGGGATGGGAAGGTGGGCAATGGAAAAACTCTGCTCACTATAACCCTTTAAACACTACGTTGGGAGCAAGTGGTGCTTCTGATATTAACTCTGTTGGAGTTAAGTCATATACTTCATACCAACAAGGTTTGCAATCAAATATCTCAACGTTAAAAGAAAATCAAAAGGGATACGCTGCAATTAGAGCAGCATTAATGCAAGGCAATAATTTAAGCGGTGTTTTAAGCGCTGTAAATCAATCTGCATGGGGAACTCATATTCCAGGATATGGTGGGGGAACGCAAGGTTTTGGCGCTTCTGTAGGGGGACCATCTGGTGGAGGAAGTGTTGTAAACAACGTAAGTATTAATGTAAGTTTAACAGGTGTTTCAGAATCAGATGCAAAAATGTTTGCTAATAGAGTAAAAGACCTATTGAAAACAGACGCCCACATAACTGCAGTAGGGAGTAGATAATGCCATCGATACGAGTTCCAGGATGGGGAAGTAGACCTAATACCAATCTTTTGCCTCCTCCTACGGCTGCACAATTAAGTCAATTTAATAGTGCACGTCAAATTGCTGCTTTGCAAGCAACTACAGTTACCGCATCAAATCTTGTAATACAAGATAGAGCGGCAATTGACAATCAAAAAGCAGTTCTTCAACAAGCACAATTGTTACAACAAATTGCTTACACTGCATGGAGCGCAAACCAAACTAACCCTACATTAATTGCAAATTTAACAGCAGCAAATAATGCTTATAACACTGAAAAAACAAAACTTACAACTTTAACTCAAAAATTATCTACAGATGTTGCTGCACAAGCCTCAGCAATTGCTGCTTACAACAAAGCAGTGTTTGTCAAGAGTGGTGGCAAAGTAAGCAATTCTTCTGGAGGAGGAACATCCACTACTGCTCCAGGGTCAAGCAATCCTCCAGCAACTGTTCCATATATTTATAATATTCCTATGGTTAAAGAAGCGTATTTAACTTCTGGAAAAGGCAATACTTATTACAATGGTGCAACAGAAGTAATTCAATCTCCTCAAAGCAATAGTTTAAAAAATAACAATACTTTACAAAACAACCTTTCTAAAGGTCGTATGCTTATGAGTAGTTTATTCCCAAATCTAAACTCATCAGTAAAATTAACACCTGGAAAAGTACCTGATAACACTTATTATGGTTTTAAATTTTTGTATAACCCTACTACAGTTAGTATGGGTTGGGGTGTTGCAACAGATATCAATCCATTCTTTTTAGCAAGTGGAAAAAATCAATCTGTTATGGGTACTTTACAATCTTCTGTAACCTTCAGTTTATTGTTAAACAGAACTTTAGATATGAATTATCTAGATGCAAATGGTTTAAAATCAAGTGTTACAAATCCATACCCAACAAATACTCCGCCTCCTGCTGATGATTTAAAATTGTTATACGAACGTGGAACAATGTATGATTTAGAATATTTATTTAAATTAACTGGTGGAAAATTAGCAACACACAAATCTCCATTGACTGGGTTAAGTACAGCGGATAGTGGTTGGCTTAATCCTCTTCCTGTTGAACTATATTTAGGAAAAGGGTTGCATTATTTAGTAAGAATTGTAGATTTAAGTTTAAACCACACAATGTTTGATGAGCGTATGGTACCTATCATGACGGAAGTTAACATTACTTGTATGCGTTATTATGATTCAGTTGCGGCGACAAGTGTTAATCAACAAGGTCAATTAAGTTTTCAACCGTGAGAAGGAATAACTAATGATTTATTTAGATAGTAGATATGCAACTGGTACTCTTTTTAAAGCATGGGATGCTAGAAAATCTCAATATAACTTAACTGTATACAGAAATTTTCCAACTTATAAAGAAAACTTTTTTTATTATTCTTGGGCAGTTGGCGACCGTTTTGATTTACTAGCGCATAAGTTTTTAGGTAGTTCTGAACTTTGGTGGACTATTACAGATATTAATCTTGAAATTTTAAACCCAAATACTATTGCTCCTGGAACTCAAATAAGGATTCCAAATGCTTGACCCAGAAAGACAACATAGGTACGAAAGTTCTTACACAGTTACTTTTCCTAATCTTCCATCGTTTAAGGATGAACCTAGTTCCATAACTTTGCATCAACACATGGGTAAACACGATGTACTAACAATGTACTACGGGCAATACACTCCTACTATTGTTGCTTCTGTTAAAACTGGTGCTCCAGTTAAAATTGTATTTACAAACAATAAAGTTAAAGAAACATTTGTTGGATATGCAACAGGAATTTCATACCCTGTTAAACAAGCAATTAATAAAGGCGTTACCATTACATGCGTTGGGTCTTCGTATGTACTAAAAGACCGTCCAGCAAAAATTTGGACAGATAAAACAGCCCCACAAATAATTACTGATATAGCAACTTTACATAAATTAAAACCAGTTGTAACACCTCATCCGTATAAGTTTTCTCAACAATCTTTGGCTGGGCACTCTTATTGGGAAAAAACTCAAGAACTTGCAACTAGAATTGGATATGCTTGTCAAGTAAAGGGTACAGAGTTACATTTTCATCCTGTAGATAAAATGATTGATACATTTATGACCTCTGTTCCTATTTTGTCTTTTCAAGATACATACATGGGTTACAACGCAAATGCTTATGACCATACACTAGATTATTTTGAGCCAATACTTGATGATTTTTTTGAAAACGCTACAAACATTCGAACAACTAAACATATTTCTGGAGTTGACCCAGTTTCAGGAAAAGTTTATAAAACAAAATCATCTCCTAAAACTGTAGGAAAAAATATTCGTGCAACTACAAAAGACCCATTGTTTTCTTCTATAGAGACTTACTCGGTTTCAGATAGTCAATCCTTTTCTCAAACCACGTCTGATGCAAAAGCCCATTTATCAAGATTGTCTATACCCGCTAAAGGTATGGCTCAGGGAGACCCTAGAATTGCTCCTTGGAGAACAATTGAAATTAAGGGAACCTCTGACACTACGGATGGGTATTGGGTTGTAGAATCAGCGATTCACACATTTAGCGTTGATGGACAATATCAAACGTCATTCACTTGTTTGACTGATGGTGTTAGCCTTAATATTGGAAGTTCAACTAGGCCTTCTACTTCAAGTGGAAACCCTACTATAAACATCCAAAATCTTATCTCCACAGCCAACACAGTAACCCCCACCTCCTCTACAATATCTTCTATTACACCAACAATTAATCAGTCCACAACAGGGTATACGGTAACACCAAGCAGATGGGTAGGTCAGTAATGGCAAATACTGAGATGGCAATTATGTTGCCATTTAACCTTGATAGTTTTGGAAAAGTTGCTGTTGCTACTACTCAAGAACAAATTTGGGCAGATAGGGTTCTCTCTGTTGTTGGAACAGCAATTAGAGAAAGAATAATGCGCCCAAAATTTGGGACGTTAATTCCTTTTTTTCTTTTTGATACAGATGATTCTGCAAGTTCTGAGATTGAAGATGAAACTCGTAAAGTTTTTGCAAATCAATTGTCGTTATTAACTTTACAAACTGTTAACATAACTGTAGATTCTTTTACTAATGTTTTGGAACTGGCTCTCACGTACTCAATTCCAAATAACAAAGTATTAAATACAAATATAGGATACGTTTTAGTCGACGGTAATAACCCAATTTATCAGGAGTTCGCATGAGCATAACACCAGCATCTAATATCCCAATTTCCGTAGATTATACGGGTCGTGATTTTTACTCTCTTCGTGATGCCCTTATTGCTCGAATTCAAGACCGCATCCCTAATTGGACAGCATCTGACCCAGCAGACTTTGGCGTTGCATTGGTTGAAGCGTTTGCTTATATGGGAGATTTAATTGCGTATTATGTAGACAGAACTGCAAATGAATTGTCAATTACTACTGCTACTCAACGTAACAGTGTTCTCAATATTGCTCAAAACTACGGGTATATTCCAGCAGGTTACCGCAATGCTTTTACAACCCTTACTTTTACAAATAATGATTCCGTAGATATTACTATTCCTACAGGAACTGTTGTTACAGGAAACGTAACAATTGTTGATGCTGTTTACACTGTTTACTTTACAACTAGTGCACCAGTAACAGTTGGAGGAACTGCAACTACTCTTACAGGACCTTACACTGTGTTGGCTTATGAAGGTCGTTCTATTAGTTTAATTTCTTCAGACTTAGACCCAAGTTACCCACAATATGGGGAGCAAATTGGAGTTTCGTTACAAACACCTTATCAATCTTTTGTTTTAAGTCAAAACTCAGTTATTGACAACTCAATCGTTATTTACGTACAAGATGGAACAACTTATACTCAATGGACTCAAGTGCAACACTTGTTAGATTTTGGTCCAAGTGATTTGGTATATACAGCCTCAAGTGATGAAAACAACATTGTAACAATTAATTTTGGTGACGGAGTTAACGGAGCAATGCCTGTTATTCATTCAGTTATTAGGGCGCAATACAGCGTAGGTCAAGGCGCATTAGGAAATATTGCTGCAGGGGTTATTGATACCTTTTCATATGTTCCAGGAATATCTAATTTAAGTAATTACGGAAGCACATACACTGTATCAAATACAACTGTAGGATTAGGCGGGTCTGACCCAGAAAGTACAGACAACATTCGTGTAGAAGCACCTGCTGTTCTTAGAAGTGGCAATCGTGCTGTTACCCTTAAAGATTATGCAGATTTAGCCAAGACGGTAAGCAATGTTGGTAAAGCAAATGCAATTGCATCTAATTGGACTTCAGTAACGCTTTATTTAGCGCCAATTCGAAACACCAACGATTCTGATACTCAACCTGGCCTAGACAGCATTAATAACCCTACTACAGAATTTACAACAATGAGTTCTGCTGTTAGTACATTTTTGTCTGACAAAATTCTTTTAGGAACAACTGTCACTATTCAACCACCAACTTATACAGATATTTCTGTAGCAGTTACTTATGTTCGTTTGCCTCAATATACTCAAACACAAACTGATTTAAACGTAACAACTGCTTTAGTAACGGCATTTGGTTACAATGGCATGAATTTTCAAGACACTATTTATCCTCAAGATATTGAATTTGTGTTGAATCAAACACAAGGTGTTAAGACAGCCAAAGTTACTGCTTTGTTTATTCTTGGAGGAAGTGGACTAAATACACTAACAGGAACTGCTGGACAAATTTTTCGCATACAACAAGCCAACATTAGCCTTACTTCTTCATAATGGATGATATTAAAAGATACTACGGGCTATACCGTGGAGTTGTTAGTAATGCTAAAGACCCTAATAATCAACGACGTTTAAAATTAACTGTACCTCAAGTAACTGATTCTGAAGTTACTGGTTGGGCATGGCCATTTCAACTGTCTAGTTTAACTACTGAAATTCCAACACAGGGGCAGGGTGTATGGGTTATGTTTATTGGTGGAGACCCAGAGTTTCCCGTATGGTTGGGAGAATTTGGAAAGCACCAAGATAAAAGCAAAAAAATATACGTAAAAACTCTTTCAAACTCTACGTCTCTTACTGGTCTTACTCCGTACATCAAAACAGTTACTGAAAAAGATGGAACAACAACAGTAGATTTAGTTGCAACACTTCTTGCAATGGCGGCTGTATTAAAAGACCATGAAAGTCGTATTCATACCTTAGAGACAACTCCAGATATAGACCCACGATAGTTCAGCCAGTAAATTACAAGTAAAAGCCTGAAAATAGGACATGTAAAGAAAGGAAGTGAAAATGACAGCCCAATATCCAAGTGCTATTAGAGCATTTAGTACTAAGGTTGATTTTACTGACGTTATTTATGCGGACCACGTTAATAGCCTTCAAGATGAGGTAAACTCTATTGAAACCAACGTTGGAACTAGCATTACTGTAGGTTCTGGTTGGATTGGAACATTTGATACTACTACTTCAACTTGGAACAGTTTAAAAGACCGTATTGCCAACATTGAGTATGGACTATATGCTGTTTATACAGGTACAGCAGGTGGTACAAGTACAGGTAGTGGATTTAGTCCATTTCTTTTATGTGGTTGTTAAGGGGCAGTAACTCGTGGCAAAATACGGCACAGTTGTATATGGTGGTTCTAAGTACGGTGTAACACCGCGACTTGTTTATTCTGTAGAACCTATGTCTATTGAGACAATTAATTTTACGGAAGTATACGTTTACTGGCAATCTCCTACAGGTACTTTTAGCAAAATTAGATTAGTAAGAAACCAAGTTGGGTTTCCAGAAACTGCTGAAGATGGAGTAATTGTTTGGGAGCAAACTCTTACACCTTCACAAATTGCTCAAAACATAACTAGTTTAACAAATATTAATAAAACGTATTTATTTGATGGTGAAGAAAATAAAACCACTGTTCAAGCAATTACACCAGGTGGACAAGTTTATTATCGTATGTTTTTGTTTACTTCTGCAAAAGTTTGGGTAATTGCTGGCTCTATTTCAGACACTGTCCCAAGTAACCACAGTAGTTCATTAAATTTTGTTAATGCTTTGCCTCGTGTGTTTACTAGTGCAGAACAAAGTCCTTTAAGTGAAGTAGACACAACATCTCCTCTGTATTCATTTTTAAACGGAATGGGATTTACATATGATGAATTGCTTACTTATCTTGACCTTTTATTGCCTTCTCATTCCGCTTTACAAACACCAACAGAATTAATACCACTTCAAACAGTGGGGTTAGGACTTACTCAAGAACTTGGTCTTCCTGTTAAAAATCAAAAGAAACTTATCCGTGAAGCCTTGTATATGTATTTTAGAAAAGGTACGCGTACTGCAATACAAACTTTTGTAGAGGCAATGACAAGTTATCCTGCAACATTAACTACTTCGCAAAATCTTTTGCTTAACGTACAAGACTCAACATTTTATAACTCAGTAGGAAATTGGACGGCTACAAATACAACTACGTTTGCCGCTGCTACAGACCAAGTACCAAGTACTTCAGTAACAACAACTATTAATGGATTGACTTTTAACCCAGTTATTGACACTCAATATGCGTGCAAAATTATTGCAACAGATGCTGGCTCAATGACGCTTGGATTAGACAACCCTATTCTTAAAGGGGTACCAGTAACTCCAGGAACCACTTATACTCTTTCTGCTCAAGTAAAGTCCCCATTAAGTTCTGGAAGTATTACCCCAGCAATTAGTTATTATGATTTAACTGGAACAATTATCGGCTCTGCACATGCTGGCTCAGCGCATGCTGCAACAAACTCTTGGAGCGTTGCTTCAGTTACTTACGCTGCTCCTGCCGCGGCACAGTCATCTGTGGCAACGCTAGGAACAATTACTGGTGGAACTGGCTATACCAACGGTACTTACACAGGTGTAACGTTAACTACAAACTCAGGAACAAACCCATCTATATCCCCAGTTGCAACAGTTGTTGTTTCTGGTGGTGCTGTTACAAGCGTTACAATTACTAATTCTGGTGCTGGTGTAGATACGACAACTGTACTTACAGCATCATCTTCTGTTCTTGGAAGCGGTGGTTCAGGATTCTCTGTACCTGTTGCAACAATTAACCCATACACTTCTGGAGGAACATACGCAGGAATTACTTTGTCTTGGTCAGCCGCTGGAACGTATTACGTAGATATGGTGTGTTTGCAATCTGGGTCTAGTGTTTCTTACAATGAAGCAAGAGCAATTGATGTTTTCTTAAATCCAAATAAAACAAATCTTATTAAGAATCCTTCTTTTGAAACTAACTTTACTGATTGGACATCTACTGGTTCTCCAACGTTAAGTCAAAGCACTGACGTTACACCGTTGGCTTATTCAGGCACTTATAGTGGAAAAGTTGTTGCATCAGGAGCGTGGTCACTTAAATCAAATACTTCCTCTGTAACAACAGGCGTGTATTACACAACATCAGCCTTTGCAAAATCTTCAAGTCAATTGCTTATTACTATGAATACTCGTGATAGCGGTGGAACAATTGTCGATACGTATACGGCTGCGGTGCCAGGAGATGTCACAACCACTATTACTGGAGCCTCTGGAGCGACAACAATTACGGTAGGGGATGCAACTAATGTTGCAATTGGTCAATCTGTAAATGGCACAGGTATTGGTTCAGGCGCTGTAATCACAGGGTTGAATGGAACAGCAGCAACGTTATCAGTTCCTAACTCAGACAATGTTTCAGGAACAGGAACATTTACAAATCCATGGGAGCGTTACATTGTTACTTTCCCTGTCCCTGTTTCTTCAACTGCCACAACTATTGAAACTATCTTTTCAGGAACATCGGCTACAACTGCCTACATTGACTGCGTTCAACTAGAGCAATCTCCAGTAGCCACCGAATACTTTGACGGTTCTTTGCCGTCTGACTTTGGAGCAGTTTGGGCTGGAACGGCTCACGACTCTTACAGTTACGTGTACTTTAGCAAGCCAAGTAAAGTACCAAGGTTGGCTAGAACTATCAACGACTGGGTTCCAAACAATGCTTTCTGGCGAGTCCGCACCTATGCGGGAGTGGAGTACACCAACCTAACCGTGTAGTATGCGGACATGGTTAACCTTCTCATCGCTACAGTCCTAACAGGACTTTCAGTCACATATCTCATCGAACTTGCAGAACTAATTACCTTTAGTATCTTGGAAGTTTCAACACTCAACAAATACGCGGCTTTGCCATTAAGTTTTGGCGCCCTATATTCTCAAGTGCATATTACACGCGGGTTAATAATTGCTGTTCCCTCCGCAACGTTTATTGCAATTGCCTTGAGTAAATACCTAAATAAACCAACAATAATCAACCGTCTTGGAAGATAGGGAACAATGAATATCGGAGTAATCGCATTTGAAAATGAAGACGTCAGTGAAGGCCTTAAGGATTTATTTGATGTTTATTCAGATTTAGAATTAACTGTTTTTATTCCAGTAACGGAAGATGACCAAGACTTTATACAAAGCGTATTGCGAACTTGTATTGAAGCAGAGGTCAAAGTAACAGCCTTTATAGAATCAGCAGAGGGCTTAGACCATTTACTCAAACAAGCAGATGACATTGTTGTCTCAGGAAACCCAGTCAAGGAAGTAGTTAATCAACTGAAAGCAGGAGATGCTTTAGCCATTGCTTGGGATGACAGTCCTCAGTCACATGTGATTATCCATGCCGTCGAAGACTTGGCTCTTGATACATGGGATATCTCACATGGCTTGATTGAGATTGACATCGAAGATATGGGATTGGACATAGATACTGAGGGTCTGCATGACCTTATGCACCAAAGCCTAGGAACTTTTATAGAGGCTTTAGCAGCCTTTGTAGCCTCCACGGTTATGGAGTCATTGAGCCAAGCCGTTGATGACCACATGAGGGATTCTGAGAACAAAAAGGATATTTCACCTTTCAAGGATGATGAGTAATCCATATGGCAATTTTTCCAACGTTGGCCTGGGAAGCGTCTTTATCTAATTATGAGTTTAGGCTCTTGTACGTAATTTGCCATTTTGCGGGCTCTGGCACCTCTTTTAAGGCCTCAGTAGAAGAGTTGGCAGGTATGACTGGCAAAGCAAATGAAAAGACCGTTAGAAGGGCTTTAAAGGCGTTAGAAGACAAAGGGTTTATAAAGCGAAAGCCGTCTAAACGAGCAAACGGATACCGAGGAATTGACATAATTGAGATTTTAAAGGGGGATACTCCAAATTTAAATGCTATCCCATGGTTTCAAAGACCGCCTTTGTCCAGCAGAACTTGGAAAGACAAGCAAGTACTAGAACTTTATGGAACTGTGTGTCACCTATGCAGTACTGAAATTGACTTAACTGCGCCTCGTTCTACTAAAGAACCTGGATGGCAATTAGGACTGCACATTGACCACGTTATTCCATTATCTTTAGGTGGGTTAGATAGTTTAGAAAATGTTAGACCATCTCACGCTATATGCAATGTAGTAAAGGGCAATAAAGTTGAACCCAATTTTGTCCATAATCAAGTCGATGAAAGTAAAAATGTCCAAGAAGATGATGGACAAAATGTCCGCACCTCACCTGACTATGTATCTGGTGGTACTAATAGTCATAAGCCATTAGTACCTAATAGCCAAGATAGTTATAAATTAAAAGATTCTGAAACTAAAAGTTTCAAGAAGGAGATAAGGATTCCTATGAGAAAATGGGAAGATGATGGAGAAGACTTGGCAGGCTATGGTCTTGTTGAACCGAAGGATGCACCACAGCCAAAAATTAGGAAGAGCGACCCTAAGACGAGAGGTAAGCGCCCAGAGCATGAGTGGACTCCAATGGACGTCGCTGCTGAGTTCTCTTACAGAGTTGGCAAGAAGTACCCACTCCTACCAGGAACCGTTAGCGTCAAGCAACTCTCAGGCGCCCTTGCAAAGTTTAGAAAGCAATACTCAACAACCCCATTGATTGAGTTAGAACTTCTGCGCCTGTTTATGGCAGATGAAAGCAACTTTAAAAACATCGGGGATGAAGCCCCATTCCTGTATAAGTTATATCTTTCTTCTTTTGGCAAGAAGATGAACCAGGCAAGAGAGAACCTTGGACTTGCAAAAGTAACTTCCAAGGTAGAGACTACAGAAAGTGCAGCGACCCTTGTAGCCAGCGATGGTCGTGTATTCCAGAATTCACTATCTGGTAGAAAACAACTAGAACGACACGAAGCACGCCTAAAGGAGGCAAGCAATGGCTAAAAAGAAATCAGCAGTGTTCACTGCTTCAATCACACTCAATCCTGAAAAGGCTGGAGCATGGTTGGCTTATTACAATCTCACAACATTTGAAACATCTAGCGCAGGATTAAATTCACTTCCTGACCAAGAAGGCAAAGGCGCACAAACAGCGTGGAAAAATGCTTCTGCTGCAAAGCGTTGGGTTAAAGAGATGGTTCTGCAAAACACAACTCGCAAGAGTGTAAAAATGAATCCAACAAAGTTTAACGAGGCTGAAAAACCAACAGCATTTGAAGGTCGTTTGGAGTTCAAGGTCGACGCATGACTTTTGATTGGAACGAAGACAACTGGGTGAAGCAAGAATATCCAAATAGATTTCTTCGCTGGTATGGAAACTTTATGGGAAAAATTGCTCATTGGTTTTTAATGCGTGCATTGCCATACCAAACTACGTACAGCGTTCCAAGAACTGATGACAGTCACGACTACGATTGGGAAAAACTTCATAGAGAATATTTAAAATGGAGGGAAGACAACGATGTATGACATAAACACGTTATCGCCACTTAAGAAACATTGGTTACTTCGTACATCAAACATTCCTCGTAGATTTTTAGGTCTTGAGCCAGAAGACATAGCCAATCACACTGGTCACTTCTCGCCAGAAGTGGGTAGTTGGATTGATGACACTGTTAGTGGGCAGGTCATCAAGCAGATTGGCAACATCGGCACCAACGGTGTCGGTCTGTTGTTTGATGGCGGTCCTGGGATAGGCAAGACCACTCATGCGGTCGTGGCTGCTATGGAAGTTATTCGTCGCCTGCCAGACGAAGATGCCCTAGCAGCCAAGGCTCTTGGTATGAGTCCAACTGATTACGGATTAAGTGCACGTCCGATTTATTACATGACTTATCCAGAGTTCTTATCAAGAAAGAAATCTACTTTTGATGCAGACCCTGAAGATAAGCGAAACATGGTTTATGAGTTAGACGGATTTCATGGGCGTTGTAAGTTTGATTGGCTTAATGTGCGTGTATTAGTTATTGACGATTTAGGTAAAGAATATGGCTCTAAATACGATGATTCTTCTTTTGATGAAATCCTTCGTTTGCGTTATGACAAGGGCTTACCAACCATTGTGACAACAAATGTTCGTCTTGAAGATTGGGAAGCAAATTACCGTGAAGCAATGTCGAGTTTCGCACACGAAGCCTTCATTAGAGTGCCTATAGTTGGTGCTGACCTACGAGGCGCCCAATGAAAGGTATGAGCATGGATACACCGTGGAGAACGGTCCAAATGTTCCTCTCTGCCCAAGGTGCTGGTGTTTTTGAAGTTGAGATTGATACCGATACAAAAGAGACTCGTTGTAATTGTCCTGTCTATATTAAACGCGGGTCTTGCAAACATATTCTTTTTGTAAATTTAAAGATGAGACTAAACGATGGTCATTACTCAATTACAATTCCAGGAGAAGTCCCAGAAGAACTTGCTTTGGTTGCCAGTGAAGACCCTAAGAAGTTTCGTGAATTTATTCTTAAGTACGCTACAGTAGAGGTAATATGAAAAACGGAGACATATCCAATGTCTCCTCACCACAGGTAATTTGCGCCACTGATGTGGTCTGTCAGTTATTGACAGAGGAGACAAAGAAATTTCTTTCTACAAAAGTAGAGAGCAAAATAGGGCAAATCAATTTGCTTGCTGCAAACAAGTTGTGGAACCTTGCTAACAATTATGGTATCTCACTAGAGTTGGCTGGATTTGAAAGCGAAGGTTGGACAGAACAACTTCTTGAGAAAGCATTTGAAAAACTTGAACGCCGTGTAGTTAATCCATTTAACTATTGGCAACTTTACGAAGATGTGGATGAATTGGTAGGCATGCTACCGTACCGTCCTAATCTAAAAGGCGTAATAGACATACCAGGCCGAGTTGCGCGATATGGGTCAGCAGGAGTAGAACTAGACAACTTGTAAGAGGGGGAGCAGTGGCAGCAGAAAAATTTAGTAACGAACATCGGCTACTTAGTCGCATCATTAAGACTCGTGAGATAACGTCAGTACTACAACGTGGCGTTAATGAATCTTGGTTCTTAGACGATGCTGACCGCAAAGTATGGGCGTTTGTTAGAAAGCATTACGCTGAATACAGCGAAGTTCCTTCAGAAGTAGTTGTTAACGACCATTACCCAAATTATCTTGTTTTAGATTTTGAAGATACAACCGAATATTTGCTAGATACGTTGGTGGAGTTTCGCCGTCGTATGCTTACTCGACAAGGTTTAGAAGCAGCAGTTGAAAATCTTCAGTCACAAGACCACGAAGCCGCTTTGCTTTCGATGGAACAAACCATTACAAGAGTTAATGAGCAAGGCATCTCTGGCACTCATGAGATTGACCTTAGTAAAAACACTGAGGAACGTTATAAGAGTTATCAGTCTTTACAGAACAATGACTTCTTGGGTATTCCAACTGGGTTTACAAAAGTTGATGAAGCAACCGCAGGACTGCAAGGCGGACAACTTATTACGATTATTGCCCCTCCTAAAACTGGTAAATCACAAATTGCTTTGCAAATGGCTATAAATGTTCACCAACAAGGGTATACCCCTATGTTTCAATCATTTGAGATGAATAACCACGAGCAACAACAGCGTCACGACGCTATGCGTGCCCACGTTGACCACAATAGGTTGCGTAGAGGAAAGTTGTTACCAGAAGAAGAGTCTAGGTATATAGACACTTTGAATGAGATGGAAAAAGAACACTCTTTTCATCTTGTAGATGCAGTACATGGAATTACTGTCTCAGCACTTGCAGCAAAAATTGAACAGACTAAACCAGACATTGTCTTTGTAGATGGTGTGTATTTGATGTTAGATGAAATTACAGGAGAGATGAATACTCCTCAAGCCATTACTAACATTACTCGCGCAATGAAGCGGTTAGCACAGCGCGTTAATAAACCAGTTATTATCACTACTCAAACACTTCTTTGGAAAATGCGTGCAGGAAAAGTTACTGCCGATTCTATTGGTTACTCCTCTTCTTTCTTTCAAGATTCAGATGTCATTCTTGGTTTAGAACCAATTGAAGAAGACGATGGAATTCGTAATTTAAAAGTTGTTGCTAGTCGTAACTGTGGTCCAGCAGAAACTGCTCTGACTTGGCGTTGGGAGACAGGTTGCTTCCATGATGAGTCACAGATGATTAAATGCGTTCATTGTGCTAAGTGGTCATCTAGATGATTGACATTGAAAAGGTTCTTCTTTCTCTTGATATAAGCCTTGTCTCACAACGTGGTGAAGAAGTTCAAGGGTTGTGCCCAATGCATAAAGCACGTACAGGTAAGGAAGACCATAACCCATCTTGGTGGATTAATTCTGAGACAGGTGCTCATATTTGTTTTTCGTGTGGGTATAAAGGAAACATCTACACACTTGTTGCAGATATCAAGGGTATGGATTACTTTGACGCAAAAGATTATGTTAATGCAAGTCCCGAATTAGACATTGATGTGTTGTTAAAGCGTATCCGTGAGTTGCCACAATACATCCCCGCTGAAGAGCCACTGACAATGTCTGAAGCACGATTAGCAGTATTTACAGACCCACCAGAAAACGAACTACGGAAGAGGTTCATCAATGCAGACTCAGCAAAACACCATGGCATCCTCTGGGATACCAAGCATAACTCGTGGATTCTCCCTATCCGTGACCCGAACGATTACAGTCTTTGGGGATGGCAAGAGAAAGGAGCAAGTGGTCGTTTCTTTAAAAACCAACCAGCAGGGGTTAAAAAATCACGTACTGTATTCGGAGTCGAGGTCATGGCAACAGACATCCTTGTCGTTGTCGAATCCCCTTTAGATGTTGCACGGTTAGCATCTGCTGGAGTTGGCGGTGCTATCTCTACTTACGGAGCAATTTTAAGTGAAGAACAAGCCAAGATTATGAGACGTGCAGAGAAAGTTATTGCAGCATTTGATAAAGACGAGGCTGGTAAAAAAGCATGCGAACAAATGCGTGGATATGCACGTAAATATGGTTTAGAACTTTCTTACTTTAATTACACAGGCATTGATGTTAAAGACCCAGGAGATATGACTGTAGATGAAATTCATCGTGGGATAGAAACAGCAAGAGACGTTATTTACGGAAAAAAAGCATACGCATGGTCTTAGATGCTCGTGGAGTTCCTACACACGCTTGCCCAAATTGTGGTCATTTAATTTTTCGTATAAAGGCAATGTTTGAAGATGGAGATATTTCTTTGTGGTTTACTGACGCTGAGTGTGATGATTGTGGGGCTTTATTAACCGCACCAACCCCAGTAGATGGAGTTGAGTTTCATGGCATTTAAAGGAACATTGTTACCTTATCAACCAGAGGCTGTTGACAAAATGGTTGCTAGAAAGAAGATGTTAGTAGCCTATGAAATGGGTCTTGGAAAGACTGTCTTGACTATTGCTGCTATTGAAAAACTTAAAGAAGAAGGCGCTATTACAAAACCAGTTCTTGTTATTGCTTTAGCAAGTTTAAAGTATCAATGGGAAAAGGAAATACACAAGTTCTCTGATGCAGGTGCAACAGTTATTGATGGGTCAAAATCTACTCGACACATTCGTTGGGCAAGGGATATGGATTGGGAAAACCATACCGATTATGAGATTTGCAATTACGAAACAATAGTTGCTGATTGGGAATTGATTAAAGATTACGAGTGGGGAGCCATAATTTGTGATGAAGCGACTGCTATTAAAGGATTTAAGTCTAAGCGTTCTAAGGCTGTAAAGAAGTTATCCCAAGATGTTCCTATTAGATTTGCTTTAACAGGTACTCCAATTGAAAATGGCCGTCCTGAAGAGTTATATAGCATTATGCAGTTTGTGGATGAAAAAGTATTAGGTAGGTTTGATTTGTTTGACCAAACGTTTATTGTTCGTAATCATTTTGGAGGAGTACAACGGTACAGAAATTTGCCCTTGTTTCATGAAAAGATGAAGGCATCATCCGTACGTAAAACTCAAAAAGACGCAGACGTTGCCCCCTATCTTCCAGAAACAATCCATTACGACCCAATATTTGTGCACTTAGATAAAAAATCAGCCGAATTATATGACCGCATTTCAACAGATTTATTTACAGAATTAACAGAAGCCCAAGCACTTATGGGTTCTTCTTTTTCTTTAGAAGCGCACTATGGGCATGGATACCAACAAGGAAGCGCAGCAGATGAATTGCGTGGAAGTATCATGTCTAAGATAACCGCTCTTAGAATGCTTGTAGACCACCCACAACTGTTAGTTAACAGCGTTGATAAGTTTAAGAATGGCTGGCAAGTTGTGGATGAAGACACTTCAGTCAATATTGAGGGCTCACGAGGTGGAAGTGCTTACTTGGCTGGATTGTCAGATGCAGGTGCTCTGGATGACCTCAGCAAAAAATCGCCCAAATTAGATACAACCATTGAATATGTAATGGACCATCTAGAGATTGATGAAAATTCAAAGGTAGTTATCTTTACTTGCTACCTGGGTATGTTGCCAATAATTCAAGACATTTTGACTCAAAAGAAGATAGAAAGCAGAACTTACTCAGGTCAGATGAATGCCAACCAAAAAGAAACGGCTAAGACAGAATTTCAAACGTCTAAAGAAGTTAGAGTTCTTATTTCTACAGACGCAGGAGGTTACGGTGTCGATTTGCCCCAGGCTAACTTACTAGTAAACTATGACTTACCTTGGGCATCTGGAACTGCAGTACAAAGGAACTCAAGAATTCGTCGCGCTTCTAGCACGTGGAAAAGCGTCGTAATCCAAGACTTCCTTGTAGACGGTTCTATAGAGGAGCGGCAATACCAGATGCTCAATCAAAAGAACGCTGTAGCAGACGCTGTTATGGACGGAGAAGGCATTAACGTTCGGGGTGGAGTTGATTTAACGGTAGGTAGTTTGTTAAAGTTCATACAGGAAAACAAAAAGTAAGAGGGGAAAAATGGCAAGAGTTAAAGAATCCGAACCAAGGTTTGCTAATCAAGATGACTTAATTAGCCAAACAAAACAGTATTCGTTTCTTAAATCACAACTTGATTATTTAGAAAAACAACAAAAAGAACTTCGCGCTAAGTTGTTTGAGGTTCTTGATGAAAACGGTGAGCCAGATTCTAAAGGCAACATTGTTTTAGAGTTACCACAAGATGTAGACGGCTACGTTGCACTAACAAAACAACGTCGTACACTTCGCAAGATTGATGAAGCCGCTGCTGAAGAAATCATTGCTCAAAAAGGTTTAGAAGAAACTTTGTACAAAACCATTCGCGTTGTTGATGAAGATGCTCTCATGGCTGCTTTGTACAGTGATGAACTTACTGCAGAAGAGATTGAAATTATGTACCCACAAACAATTACGTGGGCATTGATTTTGAGTAAGAAGTAATTGTGAAATGTTACGTTGATGGATGTTTAAATCCAGTTAAGTGGCGTGTTTGGATAGACGATTCTTTGTGTTGTGATGACCATGCAGAAGATATTGGTAGTTATGTAGAACAGTTAGAGAGTAATTAATGCCTGGCTTACGTGGGGAAGACGAGATAGCAGCAGCCTTTGCTGACCTCGAATATGTTCCTGGGTCAAAACGTAAACGCCGTGAAGCAGACCCAAAAGTTTCCCGCAAAAAAGTGGGAGAAACAAATGGTTGGGATGAACACCCAATCAGCAAAACATTAGGTGGACAAGATGTTGAAGTGTTTACTATCAGTGCTTTAGCAAAAGCATTAGAGAAAAACATTGTGACAGTTCGCCTATGGGAGCGCAAAGGATACATTCCGCGAGCGCCTTACCGTTTAAGGTCAAAGACTTTAAACAACAGTAAGACGGGAGGGAATCGGGTGTATACCCGCGCTCTTATTGAAGTCACGATAGAGGAGTTTTCCAAACGTGGCTTAATCGGCTCCGACCGTGTAGAGTGGAGCCAACTTGAAGACCTGACAGATGCTTTAGTAAGGCGCTGGAAGGACATCACTGCCAAAGAGAGCCAAAGTGCCTCATGACCCAAAGGAAAAAAATGCCTATAACAAAACCAGCGGTGGAAGCCGCAGACTATCTTGATGAAGATAGTTCAGAAGTCCAACCTAAAGTTGGAACAACCGTACAACAAGGTTGGGATTCTCTTGATGCGTTGATGAACAACGACTCAACTGAGTTTCCAACTGACTTCCGTTTTTCAGAGGACCCACAACTTGTGAAGTTCCTTGATAAGACTGGACCATTTGCAACATACGAACAGCACTGGATTGAGCGTCCAAAGGGCAAGAAGTCTTTTGTATGCATTGGTGCTGGATGCCCACTTTGCGAAATCCTTGGCGATAAGCCACGTGGAAAATTTGCATTCAATGTTTTGGTTCTTTCAGACCCAGAACCAACAGTACAAGTATTAACTGCACCACCATCACTCGCACGTCAAATAAAGAAGGCTCATGATGATGAGCGTAAAGGTCCTATTGACCGCGAGTTTTGGGAAGTTTCTCGGTTGGGAACAGGTCCAACAACGCAGTACACCCTCGACTTCGTTCGTGGGCGTGACCTGACAGAGGAATGGAAGTTACCGCAAGAACGCGTAACTGAGTTAGTAGCAAACGCTGAGTTATTCTCAGCCGATGAAGTAGTGCGTGAAACCCCCCGTTCTGAACTGCTTGAAATCGCTCGCTCTTTAGCGTAACTTCCACAAGTATGGGAGCCTGTGTTATTCCGTTCGCAGGCTCCCGTACACTAACTTCTAGGGGGACACATGAATATAATTACAACAAAAGAACAATTAGATGACCTTGTTGAGTATTACTCCAAGGTTGATGGTTTTGCATTTGACGTTGAAACTGTTGGAGAAAATAGAGTTCAACCAGTAGTTAACGATGTACTTTGGATTTCCTTAGCAACTGAAGGTCGTACTGACGTTATTCCAATGGGACATCCTAACGGTGAATTTTTGCGTTGGGACAAAGAATTACTTCTTAGTGGACAACGTAAAGTTGAGGCTGGTAAAGAGTTAAAAGAAACTGATTACTCTAAGAACCAAGCAAAATGGAAACCAGTATTTGATACACCTCCAGACCAATTACTTCCTGGAGAAGTATTTAAAGCATTAAAACCACTATTCTTTAGTGACCAATTAAAAGTTGGGCACAACATTAAGTTTGACCTTAAATCAATTGCTAAGTATTACCGTGGAGTAATTCCAAAGAAACCTTTTTTTGATACGTTAATGGCTGCTTTTGTTATTGATAACCGCAATCGCGGAGGACTTGGATTAAAAGATTGTGCTGAAAAGTTTCTTAAGATTAAAGTTGAAAAAGGTATTGGAGTAGAGGTGGAAGCCCACTCATTTTCAGATGTTGCTCATTATTCTGGGTTTGACTCTGAAGTAACATGGAAGTTGTATAAAGAATTAGAGCCTAGATTAACTGGAAGTTTGGCACGGGTATGGTCACTTGAGATGGACGTTGTTGCTGCCCTATGTGACATGGAATTACAAGGTGCAAGTATTGACGTAAAAGAGTTAGAGAACCTTGCTAAGCGTTTAGAGATAGACATTGATGCTACTAAGGCAAAGGCATGGAAACTTGCTGGTAAAGCATTTTCTATGAACTCTGTTAAAGAAAAACAAGAATTGCTTTTTTCTCCTAAAGAAGAAGGTGGTCGTGGTATCAAGCCCAACGTTCGTATTAAAGTTGCATTAACAGCCAAAGGTCAAAATCTTGCTTTTGCAAATCAACCGTTGACTATTTATAACTACTCGGTATCGTCAGATGCTTTAGAGTTTTATAGAGCCAAGGATGAACTAGTTGATGCCATTTTGGAATACCAAGATTTAAACAAGTTAGCAACAACATATGTTATTCCGTATTTAGGTGGAGAAGTTACTCGTACTACATCTGGGAAATCGCGCATTGTCGATAAAAAGAGCCTTCTTATTAATGGAAAAGTGCACACAAACTTTAAATCCCACGGTGCAGAAACTGGGCGTTTTTCCAGTAGTGACCCAAACTTACAAAACATACCTAGTAGCGGACAGTATGGAAAATTAATTCGTAACCTTTTCTATGCCCCAAAGGGATACAAACTAGTAGTAGCAGACTACTCACAAATTGAACCACGAATTATTGCGGCATTTTCTAATGACCCAATTCTGATGGACAACTACTTAACTGGTGGAGATGTGTACACCACTATTGGAAACACTGTAGGCCTTGACCGTAAAGCAGGTAAGGTCTTGGTTCTGGCTATGTCATATGGCGTGGGACCTGACAAGATTGCATCTTCTTTGGGCCTTAAAGTTCCAGAGGCTAAAAAACTTCTCAATGACTTTATGGAACAGTTTCATGACATTGATAAATACAAAGCCAGAGTTATTAGACGAGCCAGAGAGTTAGACGTTCCTTATGTAGAGACGATTTTTGGCCGTAGAAGGTATTTGCCAGACCTTAAAAGCAAAGAACAAGGATTGAAGGCTAGGGCTGAAAGACAGGCTTTTAACACCGTTATTCAAGGTTCTGCAGCCGATATTATGAAATTGGCTATTGTAAGGGCGCACTCTTGTTTTGTCGATGAACCAGACGTCAATGTCCTTTTGACTGTGCACGATGAATTGGTTACAGTTGCTCGTGAAGATTTAGCAGAAGAAACTGCTGAAGCAATCCGCGATTCAATGGAAGGAATTATCTTGAAAGAGATTACAGTTCCATTGATTGCAGACGTAAAGATAGTTAACAAATGGGGAGAGGCCAAATGAGTAATTCTGATTGGTGGTCTAAACAATTAGGTGGACAAACACCTACTGCTCAACCACGTCAAGCAAACGTACCAATGCCACCATCGCAACAACCAATGACTCCATACACTCCACCGCAACCGCAACAACCAGTGACAAAAGCAATGAGTGCAAATCAAACTCAAACATGTCCTGAATGTGGAAGTGCTAACTATATGGCTGTTGCAAATGCTGCACCTCGTTGTTATGACTGTGGTTATCCAATAGGACAATCTGGTTCTCGCTACGGAGCACTAACAGGTGCTAAAGTGGAGGGCGGCGCTAAACAAGCGTTAGGTAATGACACAACAAGTAATTGGAACCCACAAGGAATTATTGGAAGGATTAATTAGTGATAACAGATGAGGCTAAAAAAGTTGTTGCATTACTTAACAAAAAGTTTGGCGACAATGTGGTGGTGTTTGCGAGTGCTATTCGTAGCGACATCATTCCTCGTATTACTAGTGGTTCTACCACTCTTGATTACGTTCTTGGTGGCGGGTTCCCTGGTAATCAATGGAATGAACTCATTGGAGAACCATCGCACGGAAAAACAGCGCTTGCACTAAAGACAATTGCAGCCAATCAAGCATTAAATCCAAATCACACAACAGTTTGGGTAGCAGCAGAACAATGGGTTCCAGAGTATGCTGAAATGTGTGGCGTAGATACAGACAGGGTTATTGTTGTAGAAACATCTATTATGGAAGAGGCATATGATGCAGTTATTGCGTTCGCGGAATCTAAAGCGGTTGATGCTATCGTTATTGATTCTCTCCCTGCTTTATCTCCTTCTCCAGAGATGGAAAAAGATATGGGAGAAGCGACTGTTGGACGAGGAGCCTTACTAACCAATAAGTTTTTCCGTGTAGTCGGTACAGCGATGAAACGTAGCCTTGTTGAAGATGAGCGCCCAGTCTTGGGGCTTATCATTAACCAATACCGCATGAAGATTGGCGTCAATCATGGCGACCCAAGGACAACCCCAGGTGGGGAAGGAAAGAACTACGCATTCTTTACGCGTTGTGAAGTACGGCGCGATGAATGGATTGAGATTGGTTCTGGAAATAATAAGGTTCGTATTGGACAAAGAATTAAAGTCCGTACATTGAAAAACAAGACTGCTCCACCACAACGTGTTGCTTATTTTGATTTTTATTTTGCCAAAGGTGGAGATTGTGCACCAGGAGACTTTGACTTTGCAAAAGAAATTGCATCTCTTGCTGTAGTTAAAGAAATTATCGAACGCAAAGGCGGTTGGTATTACTACGGAGAACGTAAATGGCAGGGCATTGAACCTGTTATACAAAGTATTAAGGAAGAACTTGACCTTAAGGAAGAAATCCAAAGGTTAGTTCTTACTTCCAGCGATACCCCTATGGCTGGTGTTAATGAAGAGTGAAGGTCAAAAGCAATCCCTCAAGCATGAGAAGCGATTAGCCAAAGCAATTGGTGGAAGTCGCAACGCTGCTTCAGGAGCCTTTTGGTCTCGCAAAGGCGATGTTCGTTCAGACGACCTGCTGATTGAACATAAGTGGACTGGTAAGAAATCTTTTTCTTTAAAGTCTGACGTCTTAAAAAAGATTGTTAGAGAGGCCATCCTTGATGGACGTGTTCCAGTATTGGGCGTTCATCTAGACGGGGAGAATTACGTTATTCTCCTTGAAGACGATTACTTAGAAATGAGGGACCGACTTAAGGATGACTAACACATGGAAGAACCAGAGTACGCTTGGCGATATGAGGCGCGGTGTCGAGGAGAAGACACTGACCTTTTCTATCCCCCACGCGATAAAGAGCAGTACAAGATTATTGCAAATCAAGCAAAATCTTTTTGTTTTGGTGACAGCACTAAACGTGCGTGTCCAGTACAGAAAGAATGTTTATGGGATGCAGTAAAGCGTGAAGAACCTCATGGAATTTGGGGAGGACTTTCTCACAGAGAAAGAAATGCCCTAGTTCGTAAGTGGAAAAAAGTACACAAAAAAACAATGACACTAGAAGAGTACATTTTCAGTAGGGGCTAATAAATGGAAAAAGAGTTAAAGAAGTTCTTAGATGCTAAGAAGACTGAAACACGTCTACTAGGCGACATTGAACGACATCTTATGAAACGACCATTAGATGACCGTTCAACAACAGTCCTGCACCCGTCAGAGATGATTAAACCTGACTTTTGTCATAGGTATTCTTATTATTTAATGACAGGTGGTAAGCCAAAGACTGATAAGCCTAATTTGCGTTTGCAGAACATCTTTGATGAAGGCCACTACATCCATGCAAAGTGGCAAAAAAGATTTCAAGAAATGGGAGTTCTATACGGCAAATTTAAATGCCTAGCCTGTGAAATAACTACAACAGGAGTTTCCCCTGAATGCCCTACGTGTGGTCGTACAGATGCTATGGAGTATAAAGAAGTTACTCTTGTAGATGACAAACTACGTATTGCTGGCCATACAGATGGTTGGATTAAAGGTATAAAAGAAGATTGCCTTATTGAAATTAAGTCAATTGGAGCAGGAACTTTGCGATTTGAGGCTCCAGACCTTCTTTTTGATGCAGGCGGTGACCTTACTAAAGCCTGGAAAAACATTCGTAGACCTTTCCGTTCACACTTACTCCAAGGGCAAATGTATTTAGAACTTGCCAAAAGAATGTACGGCGATGAAGCCCCTAATGAAATTGTTTTTCTTTATGAACTAAAAGCAGACCAAGATACCAAAGAGTTTACAGTTAAAGCAGATTATGAAATTGTTGCTAGAGTCTTCTACCAAGCAGAACAAGTTATCAAAGCAGTGGATGCAGGAGTTATGCCAGACTGTAATGTTGACCCTAATGGTTGCAAATACTGTAATTTAATTGGAGCATAAATGTTAAATTTAGGACCAGCATCAGAAGACGCTGTTAAGAAACTAAAGGAACAAAACATTGAGATGTGGCCTGAGCAATCTCGCCAACCTTTAATGCCTGGAGATATTTCTGTTCTTGATAGTGAAGCCCTAAGTGAATTATTTACTAAGTTAACTGCTTGGTCAAACTTTGTAGCAGGACAACTAGCCGCAGCAGAAGTTGACGAAAAGTATTTAGAAAAAAGAAAAAACACTTTAGAAGCCAAGTTATTGTTAGCAAAAGATGGCGATAAAGTAAAGGGAGAACGAATAACCCTTATTAAAGCACAAGTAAATGCGGACCCAATGATTGTTGAACTAGACGAACAATTGATGAAAAATTATGCATATCGTAAGATGGTAGAAGTTATTGCAAATAATTTTGAACGAGATGTTGCTTTAGTCTCACGAGAAATTACTCGCAGAACAAACGATATTCGTGCTATGAGAAAGGATAGGTATTCAATATGAGATGTTCTGAAAAGATTAGGTATATTAATCGCAAAGAAGCAAAGCGTGCTAGAAACATTAGAGCAATGGCAATGGGCATGCACTTGTATGTGTATAAATGTCCTGAGTGTACTTTCTTTCATTTAACTAAATACAGAATTGGAAATTACTAATGATTATTGGATTATCAGGGTACGCTAAAGTTGGCAAAGATGAAGTTGCACAGATACTAGTTAAGAAATACGGGTTTAAACGTATAGCCTTTGCAGACCCTATTCGTGAGTTGTTACTAGAGATAAATCCAATTCTTGCAAACGGTTATCATCTTAAAACAATAATTAATGAAGAAGGATGGACATTAGCCAAAAATAAAGAAGAAGTTCGTCGTCTTTTACAAGAACTAGGTGTAGGTGCTCGTCAAGTTTTGGGTGATGATGTTTGGGTTGTTGCTGCTTTAAGAAAGATGGAAAACTTTAAAGAAAATTATGTTATTACAGATGTACGTTTTGAAAACGAAGCAGTAATGGTAAGACAACTAGGTGGGGAAATTTGGCGTATTCAACGTCCAGGAATTCAAGCAGTTAATAATCACGTTTCTGAATTAGAGATGGACGGTTACAAGTTTGACCGAGTATTGCGTAATGAGGGCACATTAGAAGAGTTAGAGTTACTAATTCAAACAAGAATGGATGCCCCATTACATGCCAACTAAACTTTTTGAAGGCAAACCAATAAAGAAAGATTCTTTAGTAAGCATTGGTATTGACCAATCTTTGACAGGATTTGCCCTTACAGTTATGAGCGTAAAATTGCCCGATGAATATTTGACGTGGATATATAAATCTCCTTATTTCGGTATTGAGAGACTGTCAGATATACGACAATGGTTAACAGATAACTTGTATTACGCAGAAGAACATTGGTCTGTCAAAGACATTGCCATGGAAGGAACAGTACTAGCCAGCCAATCAGCATTGGTGCTTGGAGAACTATCCGCCGTTGTTCAACTTTCGGTGTTTGATTTCTTCGAAGAAGGCGATGCTCGCCGTTTTATACTAAAAGTTCCACCAATGACCTTAAAGAAGTATGCAGCAGGCAAAGGAAATGCCAAGAAACAAGAAATGTTGTTACAGATGTACAAGAGATGGGGAGTTGAGTTTAACGACGATAATGCTGCTGACTCCTATGCCCTAGCCAGACTAGTGTCAGGTAACGCAATTGGCACAATTGAAAAGTCAATTGTTGAGCAAATGTCAGACCCTAAATACAGAGACCAACCACGACTTTAGCCTTACCCTTTGGTGAGGAGCGGCACACTAACTCGAACCAAAGGACTAACACACGTGGAAAAACCTGAAGTACTATCTCAAGAAGAGCCGTTCTTGCGTGTAAGCGCAAGTTCCAATCCTCAAAGCGTTGCCTCCGCCATCGCCCACGCAATCTATGACAAAGGTGAAGTAAAACTTCGCGCTGTAGGTGCTGGAGCCGTTAATCAGGCAGTCAAAGCAATGGCAATTGCCAGTGGTTACGTAGCCCCAAGGGGTATGCGTCTCTACAACGTCCCTGGATTTACAACTATTGAATCTAGAGATGGCGAAATCTCAGCCATTGTATTTAGCATTAACAAGTTCTAAATCAGCCGTATCCTTGTACCAGAGTTAAGGAGTCAGTTATGGCAAAATGGACATCACTAGGTCACGCAATGCGTCGTCGCATGGGTGCACCTTCATCACACCTAGAAGCGGCAGGAAAAAACATGAGCAAAGACCATTTAACACCAGAAGAAGTTATTGCTTCTGCTGAACACGCAAACAGCCCACGCCGTTATGTTGGCATGGACCAAACACAATTTAGCAATGTAAGTGGTACTCCAGTTGCTGGAACACAAATGCCACGTAAGAACACTCAAGCAGCAGATTCAACAATTGCTGATAAAGCAAATCGTTCAAATGTTTCTGCAGGTGGTGCAGTTGCATCAGAGCGCATGGGTGCACGTTACGCAACATCAGTAAAGTTTCCAGCAGGAACAGAACCAGCAGCAGGCCCAACAATGGCAAACGCTCGCGTTGTTCCATCTGTTGCAGGTAAGAACCGCCCAAACTTTGAAGACGGCGTTCACAGCAACTATTAATATGGGTTACGGAACTCTATCTCTTAATCAGTTCGGTGGTGAATTAGAAACCCCTGTTTCATCACCAACTGTTGAGCACCCTGATTACGAAAAACCATTATCTTTAAGTAGTCAAACACGTGGCAGTAATGCTGCAGGCTCAGTATTTAAAAGTGAAGATATTGCAAACCGTCCAGGACACATTGCTGGATATAACAAACAAAACCGTGGCACTGCTTACTCATGGGATTCAGAGTCCCCAATAGAAGCACCTAAGTCCGATAAAGGCGCAAACGTTTAGTCTACGTCAGCAAGGCCATGAAGTTGACGATGCTCAGCCTCTTGGCTATCTACTAAAGTTCCATCAGTAGTTGGTTCCGTGACAATTTGGTCGCAAATGTCACAACGAACCGCCCAAGTAATAGGTTCAAAATCAACCGCAACAATATCTACAGACATATTAGGCTCCTTTATACAGACAGTTATTAGTCTACAAGGGAAAATATAAACATGCAAAAGAAGACTGAAAGCCTCTCATGGGTTAAGAAATCACGTCCAGAGTACACCAAGGAAGAAGTCCGTACCCTTGCTAGTAACCCAAAGGGCGCCCAAGATTTCATTAATAGCACCCGCGAACATGGCGGAGCCACAATGTCGTTAGCAACTGGCAAACTTGCACAGCCAGGAGATAGCGCATATATTGTTGGTAAAGAACCTTCAAAGCGAACAGGTCAAGCAGTCCCAACAGCATTTGAAAGTGCAGGAAGTTCTCATCCTTCTTTAAGTGCAAAACAATTTGCATCTCACTTTAATCGTTTAAAATCTGAGTCTTCTGGTCGCAATGCAGCCATGGGAAGTTGGGTTGATGAAGAAGCACCTCATAAAGGTGTTCAACTAGATTTGTCTACAGCATATAAAACAAAAGCATCTGCTGAAAAGAAGATGGTAAACCGTAATGAAGATGCTATTTGGGATATGAAGAATATGAAAAATATTCGCAATGAAGAAATTCGACATAAGTACACCTCTGAACCTCGTCCAGAGAAGGAAAACTAATGGCTGGTGCAGTTAATAATTTTTCCGCATCACAAAACTGGCAATCACTAGGTGGTAACGGTTTTGCTGGTTATAACAACCAGGGCGGTGCTGGCACACCTGTAGCCCGCGACACAATGGACCAACTCCGTATTGGTGTAGGTCGTGTTCCATCTGCAGAATATCCTGACGGTTATCTAGGAACAATTCGTTCACGTCGTGATGACAGACTTTTAGATTCAATTAAAAACCGCGTAAATCAAAAAGCATATCAACGTGGAGTCCATAAAGGTGAACGCATTGAGCCATCAATGTATTTTTGGCCACAAGAGTTTAACGCTGACATGGGTATTGCTCGCCAGATGAAAGCACAACAAATGCGTGTAAACGGTGTTACAACTTACATGTCTGAACGCAATGCGCCCCAAGTTCAACTTACACCTGCTCCACATCTAGTTAACGACGGTAAGTCAAACATGATGGCAAGTGAGCCAGGGCAGATTAATGAGCGTCGTCAAACAATGTTGGCTTACTTAAAGCCAGCCTGGAGATAATATGGCGCAAAAGTTTGATGGTAATTATGACTACACAAAATCATGGCGTGCTCCAGTACAGCCAGACCAAGTAGCAAAACGGTATTCATATAACGGCCCTTGGTCATCAAATATGGAGCGCTTAACTTCTCAAGCGCTAATGATTATGAATGTTCCTGGAAAAGATATTCAAGATATGGTGCGCCCACCAATGCCACAGATTCGTTTGTTCCCAGAGCGTTTTGGATATGGTGAACGCACTCAACCAGGTATTGAAGATATTGTTAGCGTAGACCGTAACTACATTGAACCACGAGTATCTTGGTACTCAGGAAGTCCTGCAGGATTTAGCGGTTCTGATAGAAACAACTTAGGGAGCAACTAATGTCAGGTAATTATGGTGATGGCGCAGAGCCACTAGAATGGCAAGCCAAGCAAATTGCTGAAAACGCAATGAAGTATAAAGGTTCTCATCCTTGCCCAACATGCGGCGTTATTATGAACCCAGTAGAAGCCCTGTATAACAGTGGACATTGCCTATCTTGTATTTCACAAATGAAAGTAGCAAGAGCCAAAGGTAAGATGGCATGAGTGGTTTTGAACAAATAGGGCACGATTACATTCAAAGACAATTTAATGAACGTCGTAAAGGCCACGATAAACACAGTGGAGTACATTATCCAAAAGGTGGTAATTGGCGTCCAGATGCTGGTGGAAGTTCTGTTGTTAAAGGAAAGCCACGTAACCCAAAGCCTTATTTGCCTATGGGAATGAAGTTGGAGCGCCCAAGATAATGGCAACAAAACGTCCAAGAAAAGCAACTCGTACTGGTAAGAAGTTAGATAAAGCAACTGGCAAAATTGCTGTTCCCCTTGTTAAACATGGTGAGGGTGGAAAGATAGTTGCAACTACACCAGAAGAACGCTCTGCAGCGGTTCGTACAGAGTTGCCTCCAGCCAAATTAGAATCAATTGGTGCAATAACTCCAAAACCTAGAAATGCAGAAAGAGGAATGGGTGTTGCCCCAGTTAAAAAAGGATTTGCTGCTGGATATCCAAAAGTTAAAGCAGCGGTAGATGCAGCGATGCATCATCTGACTGGGTTGATGAGTGCTGCTCCTGGTTCTGAAGAACACACCACACACAGAGGGGCGTTTGAAGGAATTCACGAAAATATTCGCGCCATGTCTCCAGAGTTACATGCCACGTTGGGACAGGCATACCACCAAGTTTTGCATCCAACCCCTCAGTTACAGCAACATTTAGCAGGAATTCACAAGGCGATACAGGCTAGACTTGCTATTGGTAAAGCGGCCCATGAAGACCGTCTTGCTAGAGCACAACAAGGACAAGGTGGACAATAATGGCAGTTAACTCATCCCGTTCAATGAACGCATCGTTAGCCGAGGGCGCAACAGACGGCAAGTATCGTAAGGTACGCCCAAATACAGAAGTTATTCCTGGTCAAGGAAATGAAGAGACCATGGCTAATCGTCAATCACTTAACCCATTTTGGGGTTATGGTTTTATTACTTCTGAATATCCAAACAAGGTTAACCCAGGTAAGTAATTGTGGCAAATAACGATGACAAATATGTAGTTGCTAATCCAAATACATATGCTTCAGGAAATAAAATGATGGCAACATGTGGTCACGAAGACCCGCTAGGTCATCTTACTGGAACAGTATGTGGTAAATGTGCTCGTAAAAACCATAAGAAAGTAATGGGTAAGTAATCATGGCTAAAAGAGTCTCTAATCGTAATGCTGGTCCACTTATTGCAGCACGTGAACCGTTTAAAGGTAATAACTTTGAAGGACACGAGGGAGGACCTCGTTCTCATGGGTGGTTACATGGAACACAGTTTGCAGAACAACTTAAGGGATTAAAAAATCCTGACTACACAGTTAATGACCCACGTTCAGATACGCCGTTAGCAGTTCACCATGAAGGTGGATGGCACTACCCAGATGTTTACCACAGCGCAACTACAGCGCAGAAGCAGGCAGTAACTCGCCGTGCAATTGGCGTAAAGAGTGAGCGTGAAAAGACAATGGAACGCCGTGCAGCAAAGCGCAAGGCAAAGGCTGATACTACTGAATCGAATTTGTGGAACTCATAATCTGTTAAGATAATCGGACTACTACAAGGAGCACAATGAGTAACGTACCTATTTTGGGCGAAAAAAAGCCAGCAGCCAATGAACCTATGTTTAGATTGTTGTTCTGTTTTGTCTGCCAAACATTAGAAGAATTACCACCATACGATGGTGACCCAGAGTTAGACCATCTACTTACTATTGCATGTGAACCACATGTCTTCCCTTCAGGTGAGCCACACAAGGGTAAGTTATTTGTTTTGCCATTAAAAGCATGGGCAAAAACTGAATCTAAAAAAGAAATTATTCGCCAGATTAAAGGCGGAGGCTCTAAGGGCCTTGCAGAAATTGATGATAGTTTCTATGACTCTCGTTCCACCTTTATGGAAGGTGCCATGGAGTGTTATGGGCGCCATAATAAACCTAAAGATGGATGTGCTGATTGGCATAGCAAAGAAAAAATGCTTGTTCCTAAAACTGTTAAAGAGCGTAAAGCCGAAGGATTGGGACGTTATCAAGATGAGGCAGGTCCAAAGACTTACCTATGTGATTTTTGCCCTGTAGCAATTGGCGTAGCACAACGTAAACAAAAGTTACTAGGTTTAGCATGAGTGACTCTAAAGACGTTTTATTTGCCTACAGTATTGGTGTCCATAAAGACGGTACCATTACTACGCATTTCATTCCAGCAGCGGAAGATATTGAGCGAACTGCAAACCGCTATGACGTTTATGTAACCAGCAAAGAACTAATTGCTGACATTGAGAATCAATTGTTGGCTGACCGAGTAGCCCGTGCTGTAGCGGCTCAATTAGCCCCTAAAGATGAAGGCAAAGAACTTAGAGAAGGTTTAATAAATGCACTACGAGATAGAGGCATAGACCCCCTACAATCGTAAATCCCTCTAAACTAATACTATGTTTAGGTCATTAGGAAGCACGGCTCAGCCGATTGCGCTACAGGGTTCCCCTACTTCCTATTTTTCTGCCCCTGAACAAGAGTTAGACCCAAGCCTATTTGAAGGAACAACCCTTAAAGGTTGGGTGCGTAATGGATTGCTACATCTTCTTTTTGGTTTTCTAAACGAAGTTTATCGCCACCCTGATTTGTGGTGCCACGTATGGATTGCTGGTTCAGGAGTCTCATACCAATGGTCAGCAGCACGTCAACCAGGTGACTTAGATGTCCTTATCGGTGTTAACTATATTCAATTTAGAAAAGCACATCCAGAATATGCTGGGTTATCGGATGTTGAGATTAGCAAAATGCTAAATGAAGATTTTCGTGAGTACCTACAGCCAGAAACAGAAGACTGGAACGGATATGAAGTTACCTTTTATGTCAATCCAGGTGCAACAGACATCCGTACTATCAACCCATATGCTGCATATGATTTAACTCACAATGAGTGGACAGTGTTTCCTGCTAAAGAAGGTGCACCTCACAACCCTGTTTGGGAAGAGTTGGCAAAGCGTGATTTTAAGATGGCAGATGACATTGTTACTCGTTACACGGATGCACTTACTAAATTCCAACACTCAACTAACGATGCCGCACGTCGTAACGCAGAATTCAAATTGCAATCTGCCTTGATGCAAGCATCAGCCTTATTTGATGATATTCACCACACACGTAGGTACGCATTTAGCCAAGGTGGTAAGGGCTATAGCGACTACTATAACTACCGTTGGCAAGCAGGGAAAAAGTATGGAACTGTCCCAACCTTGCGAAAGATGTCTGAGTTCTGGTCAGCATACAAAGCACAAGAAGCAGATGAGACCTATGGCGTTGAACTGCCAGATACTCAGACCCTAATTAGGAGAGCGGCTACATACCGAGCAAAAGGATAAACTATCAACATACTTCTATCACTAGACGGCGTACTAAGTTCGGAACAAGGAGAACCAATCCGAGCAGGAGTCGTTCTCTACTATGCACTTAATAACGGTCACAGAGTAGCCCTTATGACTAGCCGTAATAAGGCTGATGCTGAACACTGGTTGGCTTCTCACGGCATTGTAGGGTATGACGATTTAGTAGATATCTCCTTTCATTTAGAAGGCGAAGACTTAAAGAAGCGTCAGTTTGTTACCTCTCGTTCTCGTGCCCCAATTGAAATGTACGTTGATGCTGACCCATCCATGTGTGCATGGGTATTTGAAGAGCAACAGGTACCTGTTCTTTTATTTAGCAATCCTCTTCACGCAAAGATAGAGAACCGCCCAGATGCTCCAAGTAAGGTTCGCAAATGGAGCGACATTGAAGAGGCTATTAACCGAGTCAATATTGCCAAAACCCGTGAGTACACCAAAAATACTCCAGAGATAGGCGAGTGGAGTGACTAGGCTCATATTCTCAGGAGCAGAAGTTGGAAGTAACCGTACTCTTTTAGAAGGTATGAAAGTTGATACGATGGGACTCAACTTTTATGCGTTAAAGAAAAGAGGTTTGCCCAAGACAAAAACTTGGCTTATTTCAGAACACTTTACTGAAGATACCCAAGTCATCATTGAGTCTGGAGTACAGCAGGCAGAGCGGGATGGCTTGTCTAAAGAAGAGTTAATTTCTTTAGCAGCCGATTATCAAGAGTTTTTAGTTGATAACGCTGACCGAGCCGCAGCATTTATAGAGTTTGATTCTCAGGTTCTAGGGCTGGAGTGGGTAGAAAATCAGCGCCCCTTTTTTAGTAACGACCCTAAACTCTGGGTAGTCTGGCATGAGGAATACCGTATGCCCTACCTCAAAACTCTCTCAGAGGCTTACCAGAACGTCGCTATACCCAACGGTGAGATAGAGGCTGTAACAAGCCTAGCAGCCGTTACAAGGGTATATGAGAGGGAGTATGGGACTAGGTTTCATGCCCTTGGATGTGCCAAGCCAGACAACCTGAGACAGGTACCATTTGCAACAGCAAGCACATTGTCATGGCTGTCTCCCATGAGAAGAGGAGAAACAATCGTTTGGGATGGGCAGAGGATTTCTCGTTACCCCAAAAAGATGAAGACCCAAGCAAGACCTCGTTACAAGTCCATCGTAGAGAAGGCTGGACTGAACTATTCTGACTTTGTGCAAGATAGTACCCTCGAAGCGACTAGAGTAGCCATCTGGTCATATAAGCAATTGGAGTTATCCATGGATAAAAAAAGCCCTAACTTTCACATTATTGAGGGTGGCAAAGAAAAGAAGTTATCTGATAACAGCGATGAATTGATGACGGGTCTCGGAGGATTTGAGTTCGCCACGTCTGATAACAGTGAGGTCGAGACACGGAAAAAATCTGCCCCTGAGATAGTACAAAGAGACCCAGATGAGGTTCAAAATCTCCCTGTCTTCGGTTACAAGATGAAGACAATTGTCGATACTGATGAGAACGGGCGGGATGTTCTAAAGGATGTTCCAGTTGTCCACAGCCAGCAAAGTTCTTTACGCCAATGCGATACTTGCTTTGTTGCAGCCAATTGTCCAGCCTTTAAACCGCAGAATACTTGCGCCTTTAACTTGCCAGTTGAAGTAAAGACTAAAGAACAACTTAAGGCTTTGATGGTTGCAATGATTGAAATGCAGGGTCAAAGAGTTGCTTTTATGCGTTTTGCTGAAGAAATGAACGGCGGATACGCAGACCCCAACGTTTCTCAAGAAGTTGACAGACTAATAAAGATGGTTAAAGAAATTAATGACATGAACTCTGATAAAGAGTTTATTCAAATTACAGCACAGCGTCAATCCTCTGGTGGAGTCCTATCTGCCATCTTTGGAGACCGCGCCCAAGCACTTAAAGACCTTCCAGAAACTCTCAAAGAAGAATCAGTTACTAAAATTATTCAATCTTCTATAGAAGATTAGTTATCTGATAACAGTCCTTCTTTAGGGTTGAAACCTATGTTACCCCTTCTGGGCCCCTGGAGTGGTATCACTGTTAACAAGTGCATGATAGGTTCGGGCACTGCATAATACTCACACCCCATTATGGGGTATTTTACTTTTAATAGAAATGGTGGTCATAAATGGGATTGTTCTCCTTTGAATTAGCAACAGAGTTCACTGATAGTTACAAGGAAAAGAAAGCCCCATTTGGTTACCAAGATGCGGCTGGAAACTCTGTAGGAGAGATTACCTTTTTGCGTACCTATTCTCGGTTAAAGGAAGATGGTACGAAGGAAACTTGGGCAGAGGTATGTGAGCGAGTCATCAATGGCATGTACTCACTACAGAAAGACCACGCCAAACTTAATCGCCTTCCTTGGTCAGATGCCAAGGCAGCAGCCTCAGCAAAAGAAGCCTATGACCGTCTCTTTAATTTGAAATGGACACCACCTGGACGTGGTCTATGGGTTATGGGTACACCACTCGTTAATGAACAACGTAACTCTGCAGCGTTGCAGAACTGCGCATTTGTTTCAACAGGCTCCATGGTCAAGACAGACCCAGCCAAGCCATTTGCCTTTCTTATGGAAGCATCAATGCTTGGAGTGGGTGTTGGCTTTGATGATAAAGGAGCAGATAAGGACTTTAATATTTATGAACCACAAGAAGGTGACACCTATGTCATCCCAGACACTCGTGAAGGTTGGGTTGAATCAACAGCCTCCCTCATCAATTCCTACATTAAGCCAGATACGAAGAAGCCAGTCTTTGACTATTCGCAAATCCGTCCAGCAGGTACTCCAATTAAAACCTTTGGAGGTACTGCGGCAGGACACGAACCGCTAGAGAAACTACATAATCACATCACCAGCATGTTTAGTGGTCGTGCAGGTCAGAAATTAACTCGTCGTGATATTGCTGACATTGGAAACATAATTGGTGTTTGTGTTGTATCAGGCAATGTACGCCGTTCAGCAGAGTTGCTCATGGGTCGTTTAGATGATGAAAACTTCTTGAATCTAAAGAACTATGAAGTAAACCCTGACCGCATGGCTTATGGATGGATGTCTAATAACTCTGTTGAAGTATCCGTAGGACAAGACCTATCTCCAATCATTAATGGCATCAGTCTTAATGGTGAGCCAGGAGTTATTTGGATGGATGTATCTCGTAAATATGGTCGATTGGCTGACCCTGAGAATAACAAGGATTGGCGCATTGCTGGATACAACCCTTGTGCTGAACAGTCACTTGAATCTTATGAGTGCTGTACATTGGTTGAAACGTATTTGAATCGCCACGACAATTTAGAAGACTTCAAAAGAACATTGAAGTTTGCTTACCTCTATGCAAAGACTGTTACTTTGTTACCTACACACTGGCAAGAGACCAATGCGATTATGCAACGTAACCGCCGTATCGGTACTTCTATCTCAGGTGTTGCTAACTTTGCTGATAACAATGGTTGGTCTGAACTTCGCACTTGGATGGATGAAGGGTACAAAGTTATTAAGCATTACGACATTAATTATTCAGAGTGGCTTGGTATTCGTGAATCAATCAAAACTACAACTGTAAAGCCATCAGGAACAGTTTCTATCCTTGCTGGTGAAAGTCCAGGAGTGCATTGGGCATCAGGTGGAAGACACTTCCTTCGCGCTATTCGCTTTGCAAACTCTGACCCTATGTTGCCACTATTTAAAATGGCGCAATATCAAGTGGAGCCAGCAAGTGAATCTCCTGATACCACAAGTGTTGTTTTCTTTCCTGTAAAGACCAATGCTAAGAGAGCAGAGAAAGACGTTTCTATCTATGAGAAGGTAGCACTTGCTTCTGCTGCACAAAGATACTGGTCAGATAACTCTGTATCAGTAACAGTTACCTTTGATGCTGAGAAAGAAGCAGAATCTATTGGGTCAGTACTGCACATGTATGACGGTCAGTTAAAGACCATTAGTTTCTTGCCTATGGGAAATACAGTGTATCCTCAAATGCCATACACCCAGATTACTGAGCAAGAGTATGAGGACTACACAATGAAGTTGTTTCCTATTGACTTCAAGGGAGTTTATGCTGGTATGGCTGCTGATGCTGTTGGTGAGGCTTATTGCACTACAGATGCTTGTGAAGTGAAGTTAATTAAAGATAATCAGTAATTAGTTACTGCGTGCTGCAGCAGAACGAAGGCGCTTCTTTTCTAGTTGCGCCTTCTGATTGGCTTTTGACCTATCTTTAGATGCTTTTGCATTGGCTTCTACTTGGGCTTGTTGCTTTGATAAGTTCCTATTAAATGGTCGAGAAGTATCTCTAATAACAGTAACGATGCCCTTTGGTTCAGGAGTTGTAACTACTTTTATAACGTGGTCTACGTTGTCAGGGTCACGTGCTTCATGGAGAAGATTGCCATTTGGTTGCTTTGTAATAACTCCATTTTTAATAGTATGAAGCGCAAGAGGATAAGAAACGTTACGTTCGAAAGAACGGTCTCCAGCGTGTCCTGATGCAGGTAATGTCATAGGTATAAGGGTACAAAAAAAGCCCCACTAGCACTTGGCTAATGAGGCTTTTGCTATTGCTTTTACTTATTAAGTGGTGCGATTTTTACGAATCCAGTCTTCTTTCGGTTCATCGAACCTGGCTTCTTAAAGCCTGAACCTTTCGGCATACCCGCAATTCTTGCTTCTAATGCGGCTTTGATTTTCATTTGGTTCTTGTGTGCTCCCACTATCTTCTTCTCCTTTTTGTATTGCTTTGACTTGTAAGGATACTTCTTTAGCCATTGTTGTACAACTGCTGTATGAGTTCCTTTCCAAGGCTTCCAGTTCTTACCATAACTGCTCATCTCGTAAGCAACTGTGGCATTAACTACAGGATTAAGCAACTGTTTGTTGCTTGTTAGGTGATACAAGGCTCTACGAGTAGTTCCTAGGTTTCCAATCATGTTGATTTGGAATAGTCCATAGGACTTATCTCCTGTCCTTCGGTTGCCATTGAAATCAAGAGGGCGACCTTGTGACTCTTTCTTCGCTATAGCCCATGCTTCAGGTAAGGCTTTGCCTTTGAACCCGACTGCTTTAAGAAGAACTACTAGGTCTTTATCCGTTAAGGATTTTGCCCCTTCGAACTTCTGTAGAACTAATGCGTTTGCTTTTTCGGGGGCTATTGCTGGTTCGGCTATTCCTACTCCTAGTGCTATTGCTAGAACTGGGCTTGTGAATAGGCTGGTTAGCACAACCTTCCCGCGTCTTGTTAGTTTCATAATCACTCCAAATAGTCATTAACAACCTCGGCTGCTTTTGACTGCTGGTGACGTACTCGGTGTAAGTACCTTTCGGTCGTTGTGATTGACTGATGACCTAAACGCTCTTTGACTTCATGGACATCTACGCCCTTCTTTAGAAGAAGTGTTGCGTTAGCGTGTCTGAGGTCGTGCGTCTTGGGATACCAGCCAATACCTGACTTGGTTATGGCTTCGTTCCAAATGGTTCTCCACCTGTCACGAGGCAGATAATCGTCGCTTTTGCTAAGGCTTTTGCTATTGCTTTGGCTTTTGCTAAGGCTTTGACTTTCTGCTTTGCCTTTGGCTTTGTCCTTTCTGTATTGGTGGCGGTATTCCTTAACCGCTTGCTGACAGGCTATACACCTGCACTCGCCTACATTATAGGAATAGACACTCCCATGTCTAAACGTTCGGCTTCCCTTGGTGTATGGCTTACCTAGGCTTTTGCTAGGGCTTACTAGTTTACCTGTTGTTAAGACTGTGTTCTTTGAGAATACTAGGTCTTCTTTTCCTAGGGCTTTGGTGCTGACAAAAGTTTTTACCTCGGCTATGACTTCTCGGCTTAGAACAACTGTTCGCTTTTGTCCGTTTTTGGTGGCCTCTACGACCATGAACCTTTTACCTTGGCCAAGTTCGTGACCTACATCTGCCACGCTTCTTCTTACATAGACTTCTTTAGAAGTGAAGTTAAAGTCCTTTACTCGTAGTTCTGTGGCTTCCCCGAACCTCAGACCAGAGCCTATGAGAAATCTGGCTAGTACCCTTGCTCCGTCTGTGGGTAAGTTCTTTAGGATTGCTTGAAAGTCTTTAGGGTCAAGCGTGTAGGTTGGGTCTGGCTTGACAGTAATCGTCTTTATGCGGTGTGTTGGATTGGCTTGGATTACTTCATCTTCTACTGCTTGGCGAAACAAGTAACCAAGTGCGGTTTTTAAGTGTGAGAGATTGCTAGGGCTTACGCCTTCCTTCTTTAAGGAGTCCAATAGTTCTCTTATGTCTTGCCGCCGAATTGCGGCTAAACGCTTATCTCCTATGCGTGGGAGTGCGTACTTCTTTAGCAGTATGAGATAAGTTCTTTTGGTACTAAGTCGGACATCAGTTCTTAGTATCAAGTCCTGTATGTATTTGTTAAGTGTAGGTTGATTATTGGGCATGACATTAAAGACACCTTCTTCCGCTAACAAACCAGCGTTAAGTGCTTTAGCCCTAGAGTTGAAAGTACCGACAGACTTTGCTTTGCCGTCTGCTCGGTAATAGCCTGTATAGCGGTTATTACGCTTGATTACATACGCCACGATTGCCCCCTTTCGTACAAGAGCAGTTTATCGTACTGGCGAGTAACTTACAAAACGCAAAAAGGGGGCAGATAGCCGATTGGCTACCTACCCCCTTCTTTAAGAAGTTCTATCCTTCTTTAGATACTGCTTTATCTTTACAATTAAAACATAACCACAATACAGTTTCATTGTATGAGTTTTTAATTGCTTGACCATTTTCATAGATACCTTGTTGTCCACATTTGTCGCAAGTATCTAATCTATCGTGCGGTGTGAGTTTTCGTATTTCTACATAACCCATTAGTTACTCCCACATACTAGGCAAGCACTTTCATAAAAAGGTTCTTCTGCTTCACAACCTTTACACTCTTGCCAAGTAACATCAGATAAGTAATTTGCTTCTTGTCTTTCTGCTATGAAGTTTTCTACTGCTCTTTGACCAAACGCATGATAAATCTGTTCACACAATTCGTTCAGAGCCATAGTGTCATGCTTATAGCCTTGCGCCATTACTTCACTCCTTCTATTGACTCCATAAAATCTCTATGGATTTGATAGCACTCTAAGTGCCACATTGTTCCTGTTCTGCTGTCGTAGTGAAGATAATCTTGTGTATTTATCTTTTGTGAAATAACTACTTGACTACAACCAGCGCACCCTACATCTACATCTTTTGTCATAGGTTTTCCTCTATAAGTGCTTTTAGTTGTTCATCAGTTGTAAGGCTAGAGATAGCACCTACTAGATACTCTAAGCCACTATCTCCCCACTTCTCGCGTATGACATACGCAAGTTTATTTTCTAATAGGACTCTTTCTTTAGCGTTCATACACTTGCTCCTTTTAGAGTGTCGTTTAGTTCATGCCATAACTTTTTGGCTTTAAGTGGCTTTATTACCATAAGAGTAATCATGTCTATTACATAGTATGGAGTCTTGTAACTATTGCGGTGTTGGCAGATAAAAGAACATGAGAAACTGCCTAACTTACAAGTCTTTCTGTGATTGCGAAACCTTAAATTGTAATAAACATCTAAAAACAAACTTATCATTTAGTTGTCACTTCCTCTTTAGTTGGTATGTCATCTCGGTTAGGTACTGCGTGATAAGTAATCTCTTTGTTAATCACGATTGTTTTGTATGTAGCAGGGATTTCTTTCTTGATTTCTATTCCGTCTTGCTTGCCAATAATCTTAAAGTCTTTTGGATTTGCCAAAAGTTCTGCGATTAAATCGAGCATGATTTGTTGCTCTCTACTGCTAATTACCCTGTCAGTATTAAACTCAATGTAAGCCTTGTATTTGCGTACACCTTGTTCTTTAATCTTCTTAACTTCTTTAGACATTTGTATTCTCCTTTTCGTATTCTTCTGCGACTATCTTCACGACATACTCGTTACTGTTTAAGTCGGTACTGTTTAAGTATTCTTGTGTTTTATCCATAACTATCTCATACAGACTTTTTACATTGGATACTTTTTTATCATTAACTACAACTGGTATCTCCGTTGTTAGTTCAATGAGATAGTGCTTTATCGCCATGTGGTATTCCTTCCCATAGTGTGCTTTCTTCTTTAGTTCTTTCTTCTTCGCATGACTCGCAATACTCAGGAGTATTTTCTTTTTCGCACTCAACCATTTCCCAACACTCCTTACACTCATGGTGTTCTCCCATAAGTTCTTCTAGTTTTTCACAACCAGCGTCATTTATAGAACCACCTATTTGTTCTACTTCTTTTCCTTTTTCGTATGTGTGTTCACCCCAATAATCAGAGCCACCTTCCCAGTACTCATACTTGATAGTGACCTTCTTATTTTGCTTTGCTAGTTTCTCTATCACTTGGGGAACAGGACTCCATGCGGTGTTGAAAGTGTATGTAAGTGCCCCACTCTCCCACTCGGAGTCTTGCCTTTCTACATCTGCTAAATCCCATTTGCTACCCCAGTTATCTACGTTCCAGTTGTACCAATTAGCGTTCTCACTAGCAGGTCTAGGGATAACTCTGTGACATGAGAACAGACTTTTAAAGTGTTCACTTGTTTCTTCACTATTGGTAATCTCAACTGCTTTCATTAACTTGCTAAGTTCTTTAGGAGAACCTTTTATTGTTAAAGTATTGCTACACCAATTAGGCATTTGATACTCCCATTACTATTCCAGTTTTAATTAAGTTTTGTAATCTAGGGGCAAGATTAGTTTCTAAATAATCTCTGCCATACTTTAATAAGTTATCAGGGATTTGTTCTATAACTTCTTTAGTAAGTGATTTGTAGTATAAAGATTTTTCTCCTATACCTGCTCTATTATCTCCTTTTAAGAAATAAACGCCATGTATAGAAGTTATACCTATTTGGTCGTTGCCATGACCACGCATTTCGTATTGAAGTTTTTTAACAAGAAACTTGCGTGTGCTTGTATAACTACTGGTCTGCCAGTTCCAAGTATGAGGCGCAACGATAACTACTTGTTCTAAGTCAGGAATTGTTACTGTAAAGGAAATAGTTTCCCAACCTTTTATTTCTACTTCTGTGTTTTCAAGTATTGAATTACTCATGCGTAATCTCCCTATGAGTTAATTTGCGGTAAGCGTGTGACTTACCTTTGGACTCCGAATAACCATAACGAACAAACCTAAAGTTAAGTGCGCTATGAGTTATACCTAAAGATTTTGCTAAAGAATAAACACTAATTCCTTTGCGCTTCTGCTCCCAAGCCAACTTAGTAAATTGCTCTGCTTCTGCCCGATACTTCTTGCTACTACTTCTAACTAAACAAGCCTTAGCATGAAGTTCTTTAAGTTTTGCTAATACATCAGGTTCTACTTCTACACGCCTTGTGCGATAGATAGGACTAGCAGGTAATTCAGGAATAGGCAGGTTTTTAATTTTCTCTGCCACTTCTTCAGGACAGTTGTATGTCTTGTATAAATCAACTGCTTGCCTTGTTAGACCAAGTGCCTTACCGATACTTTCACAAGTCCAACCTTCTTTGCGTAACGCATTGACATAAGCCTTGCGCTCTACGCCATGTACCTTCTTTAGACTTGCTACTACATCATCAGGCAGAGTTAGTTTCTGTACCTGCTTTTTATTTCCTACAATTACTTTATGTGTTGTCATTGTTTTTTATTTCCATTTCTGTATCCCATAGTTGTTGTTCATCTATTAGTTGTTCTGCTTCTCTATCTTGTTCTGCTAAGAAGTCACTTAGTTCATGCCTTTGTACCTCATTTACAGTATCCCAAAAAGAGTCATACTCAAACATTTCTCCAAGTACTTTTTCGAATAACTCTTTAGGTACATCATCAAGAGTTGGGTATAAAGTATTTAACTCAGAGTCATCTGCTATGAACCTTCCATAAATACTTTCTTTATCATCTACAAAAAAGGCAATAGGTTGAGTTAAATCATCTTTGTACCATTGTTCTAACTTTTCTATTGCTTCTTTAACTGTGTATAACATTTTCTTCACCCCATAATTCTGCTTCTTCTTCTTCTATTTCTAATAACGCTTTATTTTCTATGACATTGTGTACGACACCTCGTTCATAATCTTTAACTGCTTCATAGAAGTTTTCCCATAAAGTTTCATCATTATTTACATTATTAAAGATTTCCTCAAACACTTCTTGTGAATAATCTTCTTTTAAGAAGTTTTCATTGTCATAATCTTCTTCCGCTTGTTCTGCCATAGAAGGTAAGTCAAAATACATAACTGCTACAACATCATCAGGCTTTAACGCACTAAGTTCAGTTGTAAGTTCTTTAACTGTTTTGACTCTCATTAGAAGTACCTGCTCGCACACACACGACCCATACCAGCCGTAACAGACTTCAATAGGGTTAGTGTGCGACCACAATGGCAACACACACCTGTCTGTGCCGAATAGCGAATTGCTTGTTCAAGTGTTAAGCGATTGCTCACATCAAGAGTAGTAAGAACCTTTTTCTCATTAGCCTTGTTATTGCGTTCATACTTTTTGCTCTCATCAGAATAAGACCACACTTGCCACTCTTTGCTATAAGAACCTTTGCGGATTGAATAGATAGTTTCATCTAATAAATACGCACCAACTTCTTTAATCAAGATAGGTACTGGCTTATTACTACGCGCCCTAAGTGTGTTGATAATTGCCGATACATCAGACTTATCCAAGTCACTTAAAGAATTAACTTTTTTAGTAAATAGATAATCATTAAGAAGTTCAATACCACCTTCTTTATCTTGTACCAGCGATTGGGCATAACTAACTTGTCGCTCGGTAGGGGCAATTACATAACCTTCTTTAGCAGGTAGGGTCAAAAGGTTAGTAATAAGTTCGCCAGCACCTTGAACATTAAGTTTCGTTAGTGCTTCATCAGTAAGTGTTAAGTTGTGTTGCTTACTGTTTAGAAGTTGTTTAATAAAGTTGATTTGCTTATCACTTGCGTAGCGCACTTGATACTCTCCGTATCCGTTCGCGCCTTTAGAACCACCCTTGCGGTGTTTAGTTGTTGTCATTTAATTACCCCCTAGATTTTTTACTGCGGTACGAGTTCTTCTTGATTTGTTACTTCTACTGTGTGTGCTTTTGACCAAACTTCATACTCTTTAAGGTTTAACTTCTTTAACCTGCGTGCGTCTTTAGCAGGTATCTTTTGGACAGAAACAACTTCCCAAGATAGATTTTTATAGTATGGATTATCAGGTCTTAGACTTTGCCATTTGCGATTACTCTTTGCTTGTCGCTCCGCTAACTTCTCGTTTATGTGAAACGACCCACCTGTAAGTTGATTTGGATACTGTATGCGAGTTTCACAAGTAACAACTGCGTGCGTGTATTTGTCACGATTGCTTCCGCGAATAACTGCTTGCCCGTTACTGGCAACTGCTAAGTAATACACTCTCGGTTGTCTTTCATACTTTGGATTAACATTTAATAGTTCTTGACCCATTTATTTA